>Ga0326514_10000513_pt1 | contig 26240 bp, 36 predicted proteins | sample 3_2548_0518_D_FD_203653 | JGI IMG/M metagenome (GOLD analysis project Ga0326514, IMG submission 203653) | Bovine rumen microbial communities from UC Davis, California, United States - 3_2548_0518 | ecosystem: Host-associated > Mammals > Digestive system > Stomach > Rumen | place: USA... | reverse complement strand
TACCAGATCCCCCACGCTCTGACCGCCCACAGTCGAGCCGTAGATCTTGTAGTCCATAAGTGTCTGCGCGCTGGGAGAGGTGAAGGTTATGGGAGGGGGTGCAGTGAGGGTGACAAGAGGTAGCGGAGACTGCTCAGCAGAGGTGATCGCAACTATATGCCCTGTGTACTCAGTACTTCCTGATATAGACCCGGAATAAACTGTACTTCCGTAGATCATATTCTCACCCCCTATAATTCAAGCAGAGTAAACGGCGAGGGTTTCACAACGGGTATACTATCCGTCAAAAGCATAACGCTGTATGTGTATGTACCTGCCGCAAGTCCTGATGTATCTGACGCAGCAAAATCAAAGTCGTATTCGCCGCTGGTGCCGTTGTTCGCCGTCACTGTCTTGGTTATAATCACCGTGCTGCCGTTCTTGACTGTCAGCACAAGTGACTGTCCTGAGGAAAGGTTATAAGGCTGACCGTCTGCACCCCTGAGTGACAGCGTTTCGGTGTATGCTGTTCCGAGATAGAAAGAGATAGGCTGTGGACGTTTCGGCACATCCCCGCTTTCGTCAAACGGCTGGACATTCAGAGTAATGCCGATGATCTTCAGCTCCTCGCCGGTCTTCGTCAGTACGATAGCACAGTCAAGGCTTTCCGCATAGACCGTAAACGCTGCCGTCAGCGTAAAACTGACCACGCCCGTTGTCGGGTCGGTAGCAATAGTTCCCGGGCAGGACACCGCCGCACCGTCACCGTAAACACCGTATAATGTGGCAGTATAGCCGGTGAGGTCGAGCATGGGATTTACAGTCTGCTGACCTGTTGTAGGCTCTTCATCCTCTGATTTTTCATAGATAGAAAATACTATCGTTCTGCTGTCCTGCTCACCCTGAACGGCAAGTGTACTGACCTGGTTTTTTTCATAAGCATAGACTTTTTTGTAGATTACCACTCTTTGACCCCCTTTATGTTAAATTTACTGACTGCCATGCTCCCCATGAGCCGGTGTATTTTGTGCGGATATATACCGTAGCTCCCGAGATAACTGTGTACCTCTGCACCCATTTATCCAGGCTGAACTGAATGACCTCAAGCAGTCCTGCATTGCCGACAGGGGCATGATTTGAGGAGTTATTGCTGACAGAGGAATAGTATATCCCCGTATCAGTCACGGTATCAAAATCCGTGTTGTTATCAACCTGACCCACATAACCGAGGACGTTATATCCGTTCATTCTGATATTACCGTTGACATCCAGAGCAGACTGAGGATCATTGGTGTTGATGCCTACCTTTGCCGACCGAAAGGACACAAGCGGCTGTCCCTGAGCCAGATATATAGTGAGGGTATGAGTTGACAATTTATCACTGAATCTGAATTGTATGTCATAAGCATTGCCAGAGGACAGAGTAAGCCATGAATCTTCATCAAACGTAAAGTCTGTACCGTCTGTCACAATGTCATTCGTGATGTCCTCAAAGCTGCTCCAGGTATCTGAACTTGATATCTTGTATCGGTATTCTGCGGATTCAAAGCTGTTTTTCTCTGTGCCGCCTACTATCACCGAGGAGATATGACCGGCAATATGTACCTGCACAGTTGAGCCACTGTTGTTCTCACGCTTTACGGAATAGGAATCAACGGAGATATCTTCATAGTTATAGACCGTAACAGGAACAGAAACAGACGTTTCATAGCCCCTGCTGTCGATAACTGTTACCGTCAGCGTAAGCTCACCCACATAGGATACAGTCCCGAATAGGATTACATCTGAATTCGAGTTGATCTTTTTCTCTCCGACTTTCGCCCGATACCCGGTTATGCTTGCGCCGTTCAGCCCTGCCGCTGTAGTGCAGTCTACCCTAAGCAAGGACTTTGACCTGATGAGCTTTTGTGAATCTCCTGTTATCTGCACTGTCGCTGTATTGTAATCGAAGTAGGAAAAATCAGTAAATACCGGCTTTGACAGGTCGCTTGTCTTCAGCTTTGCGCTGACCTCTGAAACACTACCGACCTGCGCCGAACCGCTGTAGGTAGTCAGTGCGTATGTAACTGTCATTTGTTTGGAATCAGGCATAGCTTCAAGCAATGCCGCTCTCTGCTCGCTTGTCAGATTGATGGTCTTACCGTTTTTACTCGTTGTTCCCGTAAGTCCTGTAATGGTCAGAATAACTGTTGTCCCTTTTTTTATACTCAGGGTGTGAGTATAGGAGCTGTTATCCATAGACCAGTTCAGTCTGATCACGGGCGAGGCGACATCTGTCACCATATCCTCAACGTAATTGAGTTTTGTGTTCCCCATTCATATCACCTCAATCCACAAATATGATATTAGTGCCGACTGTACTGTAGGGCACAAACCTGATCTTCCCGAACTGCGCATACTCTGTGAACATACCCTTCGGAATAGTCATTGTATCAGCCTCGATGTTCGTGACCAGCATATCCCGGTAGTATATCCGAAATGCCGAGGGTGTAATATCAATGTTGTAATCCGCCCCGGCCTTTGACACATTGATTCCTTCGGCTGAAAGCTTATGAAACAGTGCATCTCCGGCCGCAGTCACACCGTAGCTCCAGACAGGACTGCCGTCATTCCATCCGCTTGTCGTCCACGCTACGCCTGCGGCGGTCATGGTAAATATCGTATTTGATGACTTTAAATCAGGATTATCGTGCAGATAATAGGTGATCGAGCCGTCAGTATTTTCAACAGGAGTGCTGAAAAGCCCAAGAGAATTACAGATAAGCTCATTCAGAGCTATTACATTTTGTATTTTATTTGAAACTTCTACATTCTGTTGTTTTTGGATACTGCGAATGATCGCGTTCTCTCTCGATGTCAGCGGATTCGTACTCGCCCAGCCCTGCTGTGTTTCCGTTTCTCCCTTGCCTTCAATAGCTGTACTGCCGTTGAGCGTGAAGGTCACATCAGTGATTATACCGGTGTGAGAACTGCCGGATTTATCTTTGAACGATATTATATCCAGAGGGTACAGGTGCGGCATAGGCTTGACGGTCGCTGAAAACGGAGTATAGCTGAATCCTCCGATGGCGCCGTAAAGAGCCGTGGCGACTGTTTCATAGTCATGCTGTATCAGTTCATTCCCCTCTATGTTCAGCGCATAGGTATCTGAACCAGCGAGGTAGACGGTATCTTCATTGACTATCTGAATACCTGTTATCTCTATCTCATTCTCGTGCAGATCGGATTCGTATCTGTCAGAAAGGTCAAAGACCGTCCCTGTGCTTTCGTACCATTTAAAAATGAGCTTTCCCTGCCAGTCGATAAAGCCGCACGTTCCGGTTATCTCCGCAAGCCACGAAAGGACTTGTCTGTATGTCAGCTCCTCTGAATATGGGGCGGCTGTTACAGAATAATCGTGATTCGGCAGATCATCAGGGTCGAAACCTGTTGTCACACCGCACATCTCGCATATCCTTGTGATGAGCGCCGATACGGTTATCGGGAATGTTATCAGCTTTGCATCAAAACTCCGGTCGAAAAGTACCATCCTGTCAAGAGCTGTAAGAGTGATCGTTTCCAGCTTTCGTGGAGATTCGTCAACGGTGAAATATCCCAAAGGGATATAATGCATCTGCGCATTCTCCCACCACGGAGCATTCCACTTTTTCACTCCTACTCTGACAAATAGCTCAGCGCCTTCAAACTGAATATCATCAAATCTCCCGTCAGAATTTTTCAGTTTCAGTTCAAGTTCTCCGGCAATAACGGAACCTATCTCTATCTGTGAGCCGGAAACGCTGTACCTGTTAAGGACAAGTCCGCCCTGAATGATATCATTTTCGGTCAGGGTCAGGGTTTCCGACTGGCCGCTGAACGTGATCTCTGCCACCTGCCGATAGGGCTTTTTGAATAGGGATAAAACATCCTGTGAAATCGGATACATATTACACCCCCGACCTTTTTATCAGATTGAAGGACAGATTTGACCACAACCCCTTCTTTGCGCTGTACATCGGAGCGGAACGGTTGCCGACATAAAACTCTGCTGTCACATATTTTCCCTGCATTGCATCAAGGTAACATACCTGTATATATTCAGGATTGAAAGCTTTCAGGAGGGAGGAAACTTCCGCAGTAGATATATTCTGCCAGGATAGTTCAAGCCCCACAAGCTGGCCTATCCTGTTCTTGTGCATGACAGTATCCTCTGTTCGTCCTGCATCCGCAGCGGAAACATCCTCCAACTTCCAGAGATATGACGATGGAGGGCGCGCAATAGCCTTCCCGTCAACAGACCTTATGGGGTTATTATCAGAATATGCCATTATGCCGCCCTCCCTTATACTCCGACAGGGACTATCGTCCTACCGTCTCTTCTGTTTTTACGCTCCAGACCGCTGACAAGACTGCCGGAGCTTATTGTTACGGTAGTATCCTTTTCAAGCAGTCTGCGCAGTATGCTTATTTCTTCCCTGAGAAGAGCGTTTTGCTCTGCGTTTGCATCCGCTACGCCCTGAGAGACCGATTCAACGATCTGGTCATTGTTCATTACCGATGTTTTTCTGCCGACGTTGCCGACAAGCTCCGCTCCTGCCTCACGGGCTATGAACATCTGACCTGCATTGACCTGACCGCCATCTGCAAGGAGAGGTATCTTCGGAACAGTGATTTCCCTGATATCCGCAAAGGGCTGAAGAGTACCTATTTTTATATCTTTCAAGGTTTTGAGCGCTGTATTTATCCCCTCAAACGGTACGGATACCACATTGTTTATACCTTTGATAAGGCTGTTGACTATGGATTTGAAGGCAGACAGGACGCCGTTCTTGATATCAACAAATATTCTGCCGCCTGTAGAAAAGACATTGACAACTTTCTGCCAAGCGTTTTTGAAGGTACTCTCGAAGAATGTCCCTGCTTTGGAGAATACGGTTTTCACGCCTTCCCAGGCTGATCTGGCCTTATTCCTGAAGCCGTTCCAGAGCCCGGTAAAGTAATTCCCGACAGGTGTTATCACGTTGGAAACAAACCAGCTTTTGGCGCCTGTGTAAGTGTTCTTAACTCCGGACCAGGCGGCAGAGGCTTTGCTTTTTACGCTTGACCATAAAGAGTTAAAATTATCCTTTACGGGCTTGATAAAATTATCGTTTATCCACGCAGCACCTGATTTCCATGCGGTTTTGATACCATTCCAGCAAGAAGATGCTTTGTTTCTTATCACATCAAAACCTGTTTTCCATTTATCAACGATCAGTTTTGTGACGCTTTTTATAACTATCCACAGCGCATTGACATTGGAAGTAATACTATTCCAGAACTTGTCTGCATTGTTCTTCATAGTATTCCAACCATCAATCCACCAACGGGCAATAGTGTCTATTCCGTCTTTCCACCAGTTGATAAACTTCTGAGCATAGCCTTTGATCGTATTGAATCCGCTCCACCATATATTGCCAAACTCAATAAACAGGTGTGACATATCGTCTTTGCCCTGCACAAGGGCTATTATCAGATCCGTCCACAGCCCTATAGCCAGACCGACAAGACCGCCGATGAGTATTCCGAGGGGTCCGAAGAACGCCCCTATTGCTGCGCCTACAAGAGTGATGCCGACAGTAGTGAGCATACCGTTGAGCCAGTTTATGCCTTCTGTTATCGCTGACCAAATACCGACAAAAGCGGTAGCAACTCCAGCTATTATTGCGGCTATTGCTCCTCCGATAAGAGCGCTGCCGAAAACTGCTCCCGTAAGGATACCGCCGATAATTGTCAAAACATCACCCAAAAGCGTTTCAAAGAAATTAAAAAGATCAATGCCGTTTTGAATAATGTCTATAGCTCCTCCGATAATCAGCGCCAAGCCTGATGCAATGAGCGCTATTCCGGCTGCTAACAGTATTGTTTTTCCGGCAGTAAGACCGATAAGTTTTGCAAGGGTTGTTCCGATTTTCCAAGCCTCAATGGCAACGCCGATAGCTATAGCGACATCCTTTATTCTATTGAGCTTTTTTATGATATCATCTACCGCAGACGTATTCAGCGGCATCTCTTGAAAAGCATAGGCAGGATTGGCAGCTGTATTCGCTGCGCCGCCGACACTGCCTGAATTATCCTGAAGAGCATTGATCTCATCAATACCCAGAAGAGATTTTTTCAGCCGCTTGTTTGCCTCGGTTGCATCATCGGCAGCAGCGGCATATTCGGTAGTGACCTTTATAGCCTTAGTCCATGTATCAGCACCCGACAAGCGTGCAAATACCTGATTGACAACATTAAGGAGCACTACGAACTGATCAACAAGTTGGTCTATGTATGGAGTAACAAGATTGATTATCGGTGCAGCCATAGCACCCAGGGAATTGGTTAGATAATTGAATGATGTTGCGAGAGTGTCCATTGACTTGGAGAATCTTCCGTCAAAAGCCTTGCTGTACTGATAGACATTATTTATGCCCTGCTTTACCGAATTTACGATCGAACTGATAATGAAATTCATAAAGCGGTACATTATTCTCATCGTAAACCTTTTGAAAAACCCTCTGATACTGCTGACGACACCTGTTACCTTGTCTTTGACAGCGCCCATACATCCAGTCGCTATTTTCTTGAAGGTCTCGAATCTGCCGGTTGTTTCTACGAGGGTACCGCCGAGATCTTCAACCTCATTCGTGACTTCGGTTACCCCGACTGATGTTGTCCCTGATGGAGCTGCGGGCATGGGAGGAACGGCAGATACGGGAGAAGTTGCCTGGGTGATTGTCTTAAGGTTCGGTATCGTTACATCTCCTACATCCTTGATCGCTTTCAGCCCGCCTGCAAGCTCGTATAGCTTCGACATATCTACACCCTTTAAGCTGTCAACTGCCGTGCCGAGCTTCGTTATACGTTCGGCGACCTTTGAGGAGATATTAATTGACCCGACCTTTGCAAGTGCATTCAGCCCGTTTGCGATCTGGTGCAGCTTGGCAATAGACCCGGAATTGATATTATCTGCCGCTGTCGCGATACTGTTCAGGTGCTTTTGGATAGCCGTAAGTCCTCTGTTAGCGCCGCTCGTAACTCCTTTGATCTTCTCAAGATTTGCCACGAGCTTTTCGATATTGCTCACCGCGCCCGAATCGTCGCCAACGATCTCTATCCGTAAAGTATCAATTACATTCTCGTCCATCGTTCTTTCCCTCCTTCCTTGCAGCGTTTATCGCATTCGCCCAAGTGCTGAACCTGCTCATATTCTTTTCGTACCTTGCTTTCTCCTTATCTGCCTCCTTCTTCTTAAGCTCCTTATATAAAAGAGGATAAGGCTCTTCAAGATACGGTTCAGGCTTGGTGCCGCTTTTGGCGAAAGCTCTCAGTATAGGTGATGCACGGCAAATAGCATCGTAAAAATACATTCCCTGCATCCACATTTCCTGATTGCGTTCCTGCTTTTTTAGTTCGTGAGCCTTTCTGTAATACCTCGCAAGACAAACATCACCGTTCCAGAACTCCGCAGGTGTCATACCTATTGCAAGATAAAAAGGAAAATGCTCATAAAACTGCTCTGTAAACGAAATGGGAGCGGCTGCCGTTTCAGCCCTGCTCCCATCATAGGGAGACGAGCTGTTTACTTGCTTGTCTCCCAGCTTACGTTTCCCTCGTCTTCGTCGTCATTCATCAGAGTTTCGAGTGTCTCATTATACATTCCCGCAAGGGTCTCAATGAGTTTGTCCTTGTTTCCGAGCTTGCCGAATATCCTGTCAATAACATCCCGCCTCGTGCTGCGATGATGAGCGATGAAAGCTCCGGCAAAAAGGGCGGGGATAGTCGTCATAGGCTTTGAAGCAATATCGGCAGCAACAAAGCCCTGACGCTCCATCGTTTCAACAGATCTGCGGGTATATTCAAGGATATATTCCTTGCCTTCAAACTCAAAACTGATAGTCTGCGCCATAGTATGCCCTCCTTATGATGCGGCAAGTGTGACCTCGGTAGTAGGTGCGATCGAGATAGTCATACCTACGGGCTCATTTACGCCGCCGCCGTTGACCCTGACAGTCAGATATCCCTTGAACTCAAACTTGCCGTCTGAGCCAGTGGGAGTAGCTACGCCTGCGCTGACCGTTGCGCCGAACCACACCGCAAGCTCAAGCTCTGTGCCTTCAAGCGCCTTGAGAGTGGTAAAATCAGATGGAGTATAGTTTGCCGTAAACTCCATAGCGTCCTGAGACTGGATGCCGGGGATATATGTCTGCGCTCCGTCGGAAAGGGTCGTAGTTTCAAGCATTTCCGGACTGCCGCCGAGATCAGGAAAATCCTTGATATCTATGAGCTTTGAATATGTCGCAGACTGACCCGAGCCCTTCTTCATAAGGAAGGTCTTGTATGTTGATATTGCCATTTTGTTACCTCCTGTAAATTATTTTGCCTTTTGATACAACAGCCGAATATCGGGCAAAGATACGGTATTTCGTAGCCTCGTCCATATTTATCGGCGTTTTCGCATTTCGTGTAAAGCCCATCCCGCTCATAACATCATCGACGACTGACAGAATGGATTTGCACTCCTGCTTTTTGCCTGTTGATTTATTCGAGTAAATATTTACCTCATAAACAACGATAACGTGATTCTCTGAACCGCCGCTGTCGTGCGTTATGGTGTATGGGTAATTGTCTGTCTCCTCAATGCATACGCAGGGGAAACGCGAGGGGCTGTATGTAGTCACACTTTCAACAGCAATATTGGGAAAGTCATCGCGCAAAGCAGCAGCGACCCTTGTGAATACCTCGTTTTCGATGTCGATCATTTTCCATACACCTCTCTTGCTATCTCAACTATCCTGTTCCGCATTTCCTTTCCTGCATCATACATAGCGCGGGCGGGAGGATTGCCGTGAGTACGATAGACCTTACCCTTTGCGGATTCCCTGACAAACTTCCCGGCAGTTCCCGCTTCGCCGTAATACGTCCAGCTATCGTGAGAGCCTTTGCCCTTGCCGTAAGTGCCTCGGGTAAAGCCCATTTCCGCAGCCTTCGGATGCTGCTCCGAGTAATGCACACCGGAACCGAATTCGATAAATGTGACCGACTGCCCTGAGGCTGTGATAAACAGGCGGTCTTCGCCCATCCATTCCGGGACATTATTCACTATAACGTCATTTTCGCCGTCATACTGAGCTGTCGAAAACTTTACCGCCGCCGTGTCTATCCCTATCTTTGCAAGCTCCTCTAAAAACTTGCGCTGCTTTTCTTCAAGCCCCTGCTGATATCTCCTGAGCTTTCTGATAATGCGATCCACACCCGTTACTCTTATTTTCATTATGCGCTCACCTCGACCTTAGAGACAGCGATAGAAACGCTGTTAAGCGATCTGGCGACCTTCTTTACCACATAATCAAAAAGAGGAACATCGTCACTATCATATTCGGGGGATTTATCAACAAACAGGATTGAATGTTCGTCGATGGGACAAGTGATATCGTCTGTGACTATGACCTTATCGTAGCGGATATCGTTGCCGAATTGCTCCGTTGAGGTGTTGCCCGTCGCAGGCGAGACATTCGCCCTCATAGTAACCGGCTCCGAATAGAAAACCTTTTCTTCACCCGTATCATAACCATCGCTGTCAAGTATCGGCTCTTTATGGTCATACAGACAATAGTACAGCAGAGATTTATTACGTTCCAATGCTTTCACGGCAGTAACCTCCCGAAAGGAATGATACCCCGAAGCATTGATTCCGGCACGCTTGCCGCCTCATAAGAACGGTTGATGCCGTTCTCGTTGTGGGCAGTTTCACCCTCTGCACCGCGCTTGTTCAGCAGATATACGGCTATTTCAAGCTGGCGCGTCTGATACCGCAGAGGCACTTCCGTCTTTTCGGGATCAAAGGGATAGCACCTCTGTAATACCACATCACCCGCTATGCTGAGAAAGGTGAGCAGAATGTCATTGTTCGTCTCACCTGTCAGGGTGGAAAGTCTTGCTTTCATAACTTCCTCTGTCATTTTGCTCACCTCGTATTATCAGTCTGTGCTTGCTGCGTTAACTGTGCATTCCTCGGAGTACTTGACATCAACTACAGAGCCGGTCGAAGTGACCTTGCAGCGGTAGTGCTTTTCTGCGTCTGCCGCCTTGATAGTCAGCTCTGCTGTATTATAGCCGGTATAGGAATCTGTAAGATCAGTCCATACAGTACCGGTCTTTGCCCTTACCTGCCACAGATAGCTGAGTGTCGGAGCGGATGCAGGAGCAATGTTATAAACAACGCTCTTAACTGCTACCTTGTTAGTATCTGACGGTTCAACGGTTGTCTTATCAAGAATGATCTCAACGATGCTGTTGGCTGTGTCGATAACACCGACGGGACCGACTGCGACGATCTTTCTGCCGACGGGAGCTTTGAATTCGGTCGAAATATTGGTAAACATACCGTGATACCACTCGGGGCCGTGGTCAAGACCTGTCTGACCGAAGATCTGATATTTCTGTCCTGCGCCGACCTTTGCAAGAGGCTCAAGGAAGAAATTGCCCTTGCCGGGGACGGGCTGATATACGGGGGAGATAGCATCAAGGTCAAGCAGGAGCGCGGTACCTGTCGGGAGGCATTCGCCGAGCCTGAGGAACACTTCACCGAGCGGAGTGATAACGCTCGTGAGCTGAATGCCATTCTTGTCGATAGATGCCGGAGTTACTGTAAGACCGTTCTCCTGAGCATTGCCGTTGAGCTGATAGAGGGTAGTAGCATCGCACCATACACACAGACCGGTCGTAGGCGCGTTCGCCTCATAGATCAGCTTCATCATTTCGGCAACGTCCCAGAACGAGAGAGGCTTGCGATCCATCGGAATTACATTCGTTGAAATTGCGTTTACAAGGCCTCTTGTCTTGTTTACCTCGCTGTCGGAGGTCGCTTTGTTATATACACCGTTGATGTATGTATATTCGATATCCCTCTGGATCTTCTGCATCTTTGCCGCTACCTGAAAATCAAGCTCATTGATGGGAGCTGCCTGCTGACCGGCAATATTCACACCGGAAAGAGTGCCCATATTTGATTCCTTGCCGTAGGAAATGCCGACCGTCTCCTGGAATATCTGTGTAACATTTGTCATCTGTGAGCGATCAACCTTGGTTGCGTCGGGAGCGGTCAGGGATGCATTTTCACTGATAGCCGGCTGAGAGCCGCCGCCCGTTGTGTAACTCTGACCTACAACGAATTCGACATGATTTGTATTCTTTGCCCTGCCGCCGATAATACTGCAAAGCGGAGCGCGGATATTGCCCTTATTGAAGAGCATACCGGAGTAATTCAGTACTCCAAATGATGTTGCAAAAGCATCTGACATTTTTCATTTCTCCTTTACTTTTTTTGTTTTTCTGTTTCCGACAGTCGGGTATAGTATGCCGCTGCGGCAAAATCTCCTTTCAACTGTGCGTCCTCGATCAATTTCGAGTAATCGGTGTTTGTGCCGCCGTTACCCGCAGGAGGTGTCGAGGTGCCTCCCATAAGCTGTGCCTTATATGCCTTGTCGTGACTTTCGAGGAATTTCTTCTGATTAGCGAAGACCTTTGCTGTATTGCCGTCAGCCATAGCCTGAGCTGTCTCGGACGCGAGAGCATCATCATACCCAAGGGCAAGAAACTGAGCCTTATGACCTGAGATGGTCTTTTCTTTTTCCATCTGTTCAACTTTTGCGCGAAGAGTATTAAGTTCTTCTTCATTCGCCTGTTTCTTCTGCTCGTCTTCTGACAGGAGAGCATTGTGCTTCTTCTTCCACTCCGCAGCCTCGCTGTTTGCCTTGCTTACGGCACTTTTGTACCTCTCGACCTCTGCCGACCGGTCGTCATACTCCACCGCCTCAAGAGCCGCGATCTTCTGCTCCGGGGTCATATCCGCATAGCCTTCGATTTTACTTGTGTCGATCTTCATAGAAATTACCTCCTGCGTTTTTAAGTCTTCACTGACATTGTTTTCTGTTTTTGGTAAGGTTGTCTCCTTTTTGCGTTTTTACATCTTCACTGATAAAAAATAAGGACTACAAGCATAAAGCTCATAGTCCCGATTGACTGTTTCCCTCTACCCCGTTATAGAGGTCTTATTCTTCACCCGCCGCTCTATCTCGACGATCACTATTTTGTTGTTCTCTTTTTTTATCTCTGCGCTGTTACCGCGCTTTATGATATGCTGTATTGTTTCCACCATTTCGGAAGTGAATGTTAATTCCTTCAACTTATCCTCCTCAATATGCACCGGCAGTTCTGATGCGGTTTCGGCGGGACGCTTTCAAGAGGATAGATGTTCCCGTCCCTCTTGTGACAGACCGCGCAGGTCTTTTCGTCCTTTTCCGCTACCCATTCAACAAACTCTATACTGTCATCTATAAAAGCCTGCAATACTGCCTCATCCGTTACCCTGACTGCGTACACCCTCATCATAAATGACATAGCCCTGAGAGCTGCGTCTATCTCCTTTACAGGAGTATCGCTTGCAATGACCGCTTCTGCCAGCCTTGCTGATTTACGGTCGATCTCGTGAGTAAAAACGTATTTGCTGACAGGATCATAACCGCTGAGGATATCGTCAAGCCACTCTGCATCTATCTCACGCGATGGATTCTTTACAGTTTTACTGTAAACATTCTCCGCAAGAATAAGGAATGTTTCGCGAATAAGCCGTTCTATTTCCCGATACACAGCATCAATGCTCTGCATAACATTCAGCTCGTCAAAGGAAACGGTGCTTTTCATACGGGAGAAATAACCTATAAGCTGTTTGTCAAGAAAAGCTATTATCTTATCTGTCAGCTCGTAGTCCATATTATTCCTCCGATGCCGCTGTCTGCCCCTCTGCTGTCTTTTTCTTTGAGAATGTCTCAAGTTCCTTTGCTATCTCTTCCTGTCGTTTTGCCGCATATTCCTCCGACTGGGTATAAGCAAGATCAGGATCAACAAACAGCCCGCAATGCTCAAATGCCAGACGAGGATGTATTTTTTCGTTATTAAGCAGCTCACAAAGCACCTGAGCTTTTGCCTGGATGTTCTCGTAATTTCTGCGGGTAAATCTTATCTCTATGGCAGACAGCCTGAGGTCTGAATCCCTCAGAGTATTTGCTATGCGTACAGCAATGCGCAGGAATTTCTTTTCCGAGAGCTTGAACATCAGCTCTGTATCTGCCGCCCTTGCCTCTGCATCAGACCATCCGTCGCGCATAATAACCGCAGAACCTGTATCCGATGTTGAGCTGCCGCCGTTTCTGTTCGGCATTCCGCAGATAACAAGTACTGTCTGATACATATAATCGACAAGTGTTTGTGTCTGTGTCTGGTTAAGCTCCTGAACGAGATAGAAAGCATCGCCGTCAGGGGGTATCTTCAAGCCGCCGTTTTCTTTCAAGGCTCTGAATTCTTCGGATTCTATATCAACGCCCTTGAGGACAAGCAGCGACTGAATAAACTGCTCAATGCCGTCCACTCTGTTGGAACTGACTGTATTCATTGCATCAAGCAAGGGGAGAACTATCTCGAATGCTCCAAGCCTTGCAGAATTGGCGGGATATTCGATTATCGGTATATCTCCGAGAATATGTCCCTCCGATTTTACTATCTTTTTCCCGCCCGAATTACCTATACCGGGCTGTTCTATCTCGAAATACATTCTGGTTGTATATACAGAATATACCGTACTGCCATCCTGACGGGTTATGTATTTCACACCCATTACAGGTTTATTGCCAAGGCCGCTGTGATATACGACAAAAGCGCCACGGGGATCAAGGGTATATATCTCGAAGGGTGCCTCGTCTTCCTCGCTCCGTACATCTGGCAGGATCATTCTGTATGCCGTCCCGCAGATAGTGAACCAATCGGCGAGCTCCTTGTCCTTCGATGCTTTATCCTCGGCAAACATATAGTTATTCAGAGTGTTGATCGCCTCGGAAAAGCTGTCGCTGTCTTCACCCCTGTTGACATACTGCACGGGCTTACCCATAAGATAACCGACTTTGAAGGTGACTATCTCATTCGCCCTGTTTTCGACTATCTTATTGCAGATATCCTCGCGGAATTCTTTTGTGCGGTTAAGGATAGGCTGATCGCCCTTGTAATAATTATACAGATAATCAATAGTGGCTCTATTGCGGGAATGAACGAGCATTGCCTTTTCAAGCACGGATATTACATTTTCGGCCGTTATATCGTCTGTGTCGGTGTAAATAACTTCTCTGCCGTACTGCATCTGCCGCCCTCCCGTAATTATCTACTTCTACAATTACATTATAGCACTATTCTCAGATACTATCAACATTTCTGACATTTTCGGGCAGTATCGGCTATCAACTTTTACATACTTTTCTCAGAACATCCGCTTGAATATCTCCGCACGCACAGAGGGGCGCTGTACCATATCAATAGCCATCGCAAGGCTGTCAGGCGCGTCGTCATTCTTGTTCTTGCCGAACATCTTGAAGGAGAAAACATTCTGCATAAACAGCTCATAAGCTTTACTGCGCTTGCCCGGTTCACGGAAGATCATCATTTCTCTTATGTCGGGAGCTTTGTCAAATATCCTCTGGTTCTTCGCCTTATCGGGCGGGGCGGCTTTGGTGGTTATATTGAGCCTGCGCCCCTGTTTTTTCAATTCTGCCTCGACTTCTTCTTTGTAGCTTTCGGTTGATTTGTTTGCCTCAAAGCGCAGGGCGGCAACGTTATTTCTGATAACTGCCTGCACGATCAGGGGCTGTGTTGTCCGCTTGTCACTGTTATCGTACACAACATCGTGGACATAAATATCATCGCCGTACTGATAGCAGATAGGAGAAGCTACAAAGTCGCCGCCGCCGAATGCAGGGTCAACCGCCATAAATATTCTGTCCGGCTCTCCCTCGGGCAGATCGCCGTTGTAATATCTGAATTCTCCCGGAGAAAACAGTGCTCCGTCACGTTCTATCGGCTCACCCATATACTGAGCATTCCACGATGCAAGGTCATTGTTGCGTTCAAAGGACGCACGGCGCATTTTGTAATAGCCTGTGTTAAATCCTACGCCGTAATCATAGTCGAAATTGCTCTCGTCGTTTTCATCGAGAGCAGGAAGATTGATTATCCTGTACCGTCTGTCTTTGAACCGCTCATCGTTCTGCAATAGTTCCATTCTCAGCCCGGCAGGGTCAATGATCGACCATCTTGTTCCTACCCACAGTATTTTTGCGTGCTCCTTCGCTCTCGTCAGGAGGTTATTATCTACCTTGCTCCACGCCGCAATAAGCCTGTCCTTATTCAAAGCCTCTTCAATTCCGCCTATAAGGTCATCCGAGATCAGGAATCCGTTGCAGTCGCAGGCACCGTTCAGCGTACCGTACAAAGAACGGCACGTCAGGGAGGGATAACGCTTTTTCCTGTCGATATTGATAGTCTCGTCCTGAGAATTCGTCTGCACTACCTTCGCCTTCGGAAAGACATCCTTCCACAGGTATGTCACAGGGTCGTTGATTATCTCCAGTACGCCATTGTAGAATGCCTTCGTAATGGTATCGGAATAAGCGGAATACAGATTTGACATCTCGCTGCCCCGCCCTAAAAGCCACGTTACATAGAACATCAGCATAGAGGTCTTACCGACACGCGGAGGCTCTGATAAGAACAGCTCGTCCAGCTTATCATCCGACAGCTCCTGCAAGGCATCCACAAGCGGTTTCAGCACCCGCCGCCGTGGCTGATAGAACCTGTCCTGCGGGCGGCGGTTTATCTCAAGATACAGCAGATACGGGTCAAAGAAATACGGCGCATCAAAGAGCAGCGTCCTCTTATACAGCCCGAAAAAGCTCTCAATGTCATATCTCTTCTTTATTGCCGCTGTGACAAGCTCCCGCAGTTCCTTGTTGGTCTTATGCGACAGCCCGAAATCGTCTCCCTCTATGTTCCGGCAAAGCGAGAACATATCTTCATAAGCTGATATGTCCGCAGGCTGCCTTTTTATCTTTGCGTAAATTTTTGATATCAGCTTATCCAAATATCTCACCTGCCAGTTTAAGAGCTTCACCTATTTTCTTCATAGTGCTGTTTTCCTCTACATACTCTATCCCGCTAAGAGTAATGCTCACCCTGTCAATATCCACGATATGAGGAAAGCGATCTGACAATATCTGGGTATAAATCACGCCTTCAACATATCCCTTCTTTTGCAGCAGGATCATAAGCTGCTCCCATTCGGTATATGACATTTTCAGCTTTTCCGCAGAGATCAGCCGGTTGTCAAAGTCCTCCCGACCTGCGTATTTCAGCAGAGTTGCCAGAATGCGGTAGATGCTTCTCGTTCTCATATTTTTCCCTCCTGAAAAAAGCAGAGACTACCCCGAAGGATAGTCCCTGTTGACTTTACATCCCGCCCTGTTGCGGAATAATTCCTGTTGTATGCTTTTATTTCTTGTCGGAATGTGTTATAATTGCTGTGTTACTGTACCCAATCCGGTAACGGAAAGGGGGTGTATTTCGTGGACAATTCATTCATTTCTTTCTTGGTCTCTGTCATGGCAGGTCTGGTCGCTAACCTTATCTGCAAATGGTTCGACGACAACAAACAGTAACGAGCCTGCGGTCTATGTCAGCCGTTCCCTTGCGGAAAAATGAACAGACCCCCGTCGGAGTTTCGCACACTCTGACGGGGGTTGTTTTTGTGTGATCCGTGGATCCATTCATTTCTTATGGGTCTATTATAGCATACGCAAAAACAAATTGCAATATTCAAAGCAAATTTTCCCGTCAGAACCCCTGATTGTCCTGCCACCAGTCGAATTCGTCGTATTCGGTGCGCGGAACATCATCTTTCGGTTTCTTCTCGTCCGCGTTCCTTGTCAGTATCTTCCACAGAACTATCAGCAGTACCGCTATCACTCCGCCGAGCCACCACAGTTCGGGCGCAAATACAAAGAATATGAACATCATAAGAAAACTGAAAACGATAGTTCCGAGCATAGAGGTCACTCCTTTTATAAGAAAACCGCCCCGGAAACCCGAGGCGGTCAAAGAATAGCTGTCCGGCAGGCGTCGCATCTCCTGCATCTCTCGGGTTTCCCCTGTCATACCATCGGCGTGTGGTCGCAACGAATTTTACCACCTCAAACAGCTGCTTCTATTCTATGCTTATTATAGCATATTTATTCGGGCTTGTAAAGAAGTTGTTTATTTTTTAAATAGTTTTTCCAGCGTGTTTCACTGATTTTCCAAGCAGAGATAATGGAATTCTTGTATTCCGGATCATCCGATGAAGTGTGGATACGAATGACTATTTGCATCCTGATGCTATTTTCTTCTATATGCTTTAGGATCAGACCGCTATTCTTTTCCGAATCTTTCAGAATATAATCGGGAGAAAAAAGGGCTTTTTCAAAATACGGAGATATTTCTTCAAAATGACCAGGATGATGTTTCTTTATATGCTCTATCCGTTCTTCTGTCAAAATAACTTCATCGGTAGTAATGTCCTCTGTGATACATTTGAAAATATCCGTATTGATTTTCCCTACAATGTGCATATTTGAAATCGCCCCAATTCGTTATTTACTCCTTCGTCAGTATCGGCTCGTGGACGCCTTTGACCCATTCGCCGTTTTTGCCGTAGTGATATTCGCCTTTATAAGTGCGCTCATTGTTCAGTATTACCTGCACTGAGCTTATCGACCATTTACTGCCGCTCCTGTTTGTAAGACCTCTGCTGTTCAGCTCGTCAACGATGCTCTGGAATGTACTGCCTTTACCCTTTAACTCAAATATCAACCTTACGACCTCAGCCTGCTCCTTGTTGATAACATATCCTTTGATGTTTTTATCAACATCATACCCATAAGGAGGCCGACCACCGCTGTAACCGCCTCGGGATGCTTTGACCTTCCTGCCTCCTGATGTCCTTGCAGTGATCATTCCTCTTTCAACTTCCGCCATTGCCGCTGTCAATGCCTCAAGAATAGGTGCAAACATACTCTCTCTGCCGAAGTCCTCTGCAACACTGACGATCTCCAGACCGACCTCGCGCAGCTTGATTTTGTATGCATAGTAGTATTCTATCTTTCGGGATATTCTGTCATTTTTTGCTGTGATAACCATTTCAATAGGAGGATTCGTTGCCGCACCTGCTACAATAGCATCCAATCCGGGTTTAGTAGGGCTTGCGCCTGATATGCCTTCATCAATAAACCAATCTACAATGGAGATATCGTTCTCTTTCGCATAAGCTAATATCTGCTCCTTCTGAGCATCAAGACCAAATGCATCTGCACCTGTCTGACCGTTGGTGCTTACTCTCATATATGCAACAGCCTGTTTCATGGTAATCCCTCCATTTCGTTTATGATTAAATTATATATCATATACGGTTATTTGTCAATTCTTTTTTATCGTAAAAAGTCTTTTTATTTTTCGAGTGTGGTCTCTGGGGTAACCCCGCGCCGCCCTGCTCCGCAGCATCCCCCCCCGGTGTCAGATCTCCGGAGATCCTGGCCGGGGCTATCAAACACGCGCAGCGGCTCCCAGATCACGCACGCGAAAGCCTGAACGCTGCCGCGCGAAAGAAAAAATTATATTTTTACGATTAATCTTGAATAACCTATTGACTTTTACGGTTAATTGGTTTATAATATAATCGTAAGCAAAACAGGCGCCCCCCGAACAGCCGACCAAAGCAACCGGGAGCGCCCACACACACAACCGCCGGGGCGGCTGCTCCTCTATTATAGCAGACCTCCGGCACAAATACAAGGAGGTTTTTATCATGACGTATGAGATCAGAGAAAACAGGGACTACAACAGCAGGGAAGTATACTTCGACGGCAAGCCCTCCGAGGCTACCCGCACAGCGCTGAAGGGCTTGAAGATGCGCTGGCACAGTATCAAGAAGTGCTGGTATGGTTACGCATCAGAAAGCGACCTGATAAACGCTATCCAGAGCGCAGAGCAGCAGGACGGCGGCGAGGGTGCGACAGTCTATACAGATGGTTATCTGGGCGGCGGCGCGTACTATGGCAGCAAGTCATACAAGCACCTTTACGGTAAAGACCTTACCGCGGCGATCAGGGCAGACATAAAAGCGGCAGGAATCAAGGGCGTAACGATCAGCAGCCCGCGCGGCAACATTTACGCAACAGTTACGATAGAAACAAGCGACCTTGTAAAGGGTTTTGAGCTCAGCAATAATGATGTACTGGACAGCCTCGCACACTATGGCGTATTTAACGGGGAACAGTGGTTATATTGGCGTAACCTTGACAAGGACGGCAAGGGCATTGATACAAGCTCCGAGGAGTTCCAGAGCCTCAGAAAAGCCGCAAGCGCTTATCAGATACAGCAGTATAGCAAGCCCTCAGATGTTAATCAATACTACCTTGATGAAAAGCACTACCCCGAATTTACAGCGGCATTCCTCGCAAAGCTCCAGAAGATAAGGGACATTATAGGCGCGTACAGATACGACGGATCAAACAGCATGGTTGACTACTTCGACACGAATTTTTACTTCGACATAAAGACAAAGCCCGGCAAGAGCTGGGCGGCGTCTGAGAATGTAGCATAAACCAAACAAGAGCCGCCCACCGTGGCGGCTCAACTCATAAGGAGAGGATCACAATGCTATTCAGAAAGAAAAAGCCCCGCACCTGGTTCACGCCGGCGGGGGAAATGTCAAACTTAATGCTTGATATGCTGAAACAACCCCATTTACTCATAGCAGGAGCGACAGGGAGCGGCAAAAGCGTATTGATAAATACTTTGATATACACCGCCCTTTTCAAGGCTCCTGGGGCGGTTATGTTCGTGCTGATAGACCCTAAGCGCGTTGAGCTGGCACAATACAAAACCCTACCGCATACGATCCGCTACGCTTCCGAGCCTCTGGATATCATTCAGGCGCTCACCGAAACAATATCAATTATGGAAAACCGATTCACGGAGATGCAAAAGGCAGGAAAGAGGGAGACGGAGCGGGGGCATATCTACGTTATTATTGACGAATTCGCCGACCTTATGACCACGGCAAAGAAGCAGACCCTCCCGCAGCTCCAGAGGATCGCGCAAATCGGCAGGGCGGCACACATTCACTTGATAGCCGCCACACAGCGCCCGACAAGGGACATAATAAACGGGCAGATAAAAGTAAATATGGATCCCCGCGTAGCCCTCAGATGCCCGACAGCGCAGGACAGCAGAAATATAATAAACGTCAGGGGCGCTGAAATGCTGCCCCGGATCGGATGCGGCTACTATCTGACCCCGGAAACTATGCAGCCGGTACTAATTAACATACCATACACCGCCGAAGAGGAGATAAAAGCCCGGGTTGAATGGTGGATGGATCAGAAATAATAAAGCCCCTCGGCATAGTCCGGGGGGGCTTTTTCTGTCCTCTGACAAAGTGCCAAAATAAGCCCGTCAGAGCGTTTTTAATACAGGGGTATATATACCGATATTCCAAAGCATTCAAAACGAGCGCAGACGGGCGCAGACGGAGCGACAGCGGCACATTCAGAGCGGCCACGAAATACCAAAGCAAAGCCCCGCAGGAGCGGCAGAACGTCCAGCGGGGCTATCTCGTAGGGTTTAACAGGAGCAGGGAAGGGGCAGATCGGAGACACTTCCGGCATCCGCTATGACCGAGGTATCGCTTTATGCCCTTTGTGGCCTTTGTGGCTCATTCTTCATCAACAACACTGTCAACATACTGCTGCTCCAGAGCTTTTATGTCTCTTGCATCGTCTCCGAGGGAACCCGAAGGAGTGACAACGACTTCCTGCTTGTCGGCATAGCCGAAGTGGTTTTTACCGATGAAGATACCTGAAACAGGGTTGATCTTGCCATTGAGCATATAATCTTCCCATAATTCTTCAAGAATACTCCGAGCTTTTTTTACTAAGTCAAGGTGAGCGGAGCTTTCAGTATTCCGATACTTACCTACTCCCCAATTATAGAAAGTCTGTCTATCTATACCCAAAGCATTACACAAGCCTGTAACAGTCGGTTTCATATCATCATCGGCGCAATGTTCAAAGTACCAGTTTATTCTTTGTTCCACTTGTGAAGCGTCTGAAATATCTATCTGAGGCAGATCCCAGCTTGCGAGAGCATGACGGAGGTATTTTCGGTTATCACCCTTTTGCAGGTCTTTATTACCGTTCCATGACAGATCAGGTCTTTCATTTCCTCCGCTTCCTTTTGGTCGTCCGCGCTTTGCGATTTTTTCACCGATATCTGCCATCTCTTTTTTATCCATTTCTACACCTCCAATATTTTAACATATACTTATCCTATAATATCATATCACTTTCAGAATGATATGTCAAGACCTTTGTCGGCATTATCGGCAAAAGGCAGATCATTCATCTCCGGCTTGTGCCTGAGCGTCCAGAGAGCGCCGAACATATTCCAGAGAAAAGCGCGGTCGTGTCGCTCGTCGGTGTCGCCTCTGCGGAATTTGAGATAGTGGCGCACTCCGCTGTCTATGTAGCAATGGAGGGGGATACCCTGCTCCCAGTTGCGTTCACCGTACTTTGTGCAGCCGTCCTCGTAGTGCTTTGAGACTTCGAGAAGAAGCGTCACTACGCCTGTCGGGTAAACATCCGCGTTAAAGCTTTCAATGGCTCTCCAGATGGCATCTTCTCCTCCGAACCGGATAAAATCATTGATACGCATTAATACTTCGTCCCCGATTCCATCCGCTATAACATCAAGCGGCAGCAGATCACATCTGCCCTTACCCTCTGCTATGTCCCTGACTGCTCCAGTTTCAAATTCGCGGCGGTTGCCGCTGTCCTGTATTGACATTTTTTCATTCCTCCTTTAAAATTCAAATATCCCAGTCCAGAGCCTGTCCGCAATGGCGGCAGTATCTGTTTGATTCTATTATCAGGCTCTCGTCAATCGACTTCTCGCAGGACGGACAGTAGAAGATACGCCCGTAAAAATACGCTTTGTGCGTCGGCTTCTGCGGTATTTGTTTCTTAAGAGCCGATATTCCCATTGCGATCGCCTTAAATCGGACAAGGCTGTATTTGTCCTTTTTGCCGTCCTTACAAATGTCGTGACATCCGTTCAGCACCTTTATTGCCTCTTGGGTATTCATTCCTCTTCTTCTCCTCCCGGGAATTTCAGCGTCCCGAAATAATGTTCTTCTATGCCCGTGCAGATAAACACCGGCTCTCCCATCAGGAACAAGCCCACATTCGCCCCGCAGTTCGGGCATTTTGCCGGAACGGTCTCGCCTTTGTCTGTGAGCCAGGGCATACCGTTCGATTGTCTGAGAATATCGCTCATTGTATCACCTCGCTTTCCATCTTTGCGCCGCAGTTTGGGCAATAATGAAAATCATTATCCTTTGGTGTACCTTCAAGCGTAGTAAAAAGATTTTTACATTCCGAGCATTCCCATGTATCACAATCAAATGGTATCCACCGCCCTGTTTTTTGCTCTGGCTGTTCGCAGGATCCATTCTCCAAAATCTTGATTGCTATATCGAGTGCTTCTGCCATTTCTTTGCAGTCATCATCGTATGGCTCTCCGACTACTCCTGTAGATGGGTTGAAGTAGCACATCTCTCTATCGTACTTTAATCGTTCAATCGCTTCTTTTACGGTCATCTTCAATACCTCTTTTCAAAATCCATTCTAAAGCTCCGATCGTTTGTTCTACTGCTGACCTGTCGCAGAAGTGGAGCACGGTATGTATTTGTTCGATCTCCGACATATCAAATTTTTCTCCGGTCTGGTAGTCGCTTCTGAGCGTTACGATGTACATATCGTAGCCGCCCATGTTGCTGCGAATGCAGAAAATGCCTTTCCGGTATTTATGCCCCATGATGATCGGGAGTTGGCTGTTGCTTTTCATTCCTTTCCCCCCCATCAAACTAACCACCGCAGACCGCACTTTTTGCATTCACCGCCGACTGCCTCCCATTCAAGCGTTGCGTTGTTCCTCATGTAATAGACCTCGACGCAGTTTTTGCCGCCGCAGCCTATCGAGGTGCTGTCAGGGTGGGTGAGTACATGGCAATCATCAAGCTCTGTCTTTGTTTCTTCTCTGGCTTTGAACCAGTCCTTCATCTCCTTGTCTTTGACCGTGACGATCTCGCCGCAAGAGTAGCACCTATATTCGCCGCTCGGGAGTTTCCCTATCGGTACTTTGCATTCAGGACAGCAGGGTCGCTTGTATAGCTTGTCGCTGTGCACATCCCAGTCATCATACAAGATCGCTTGCATCGTCATTCCGGTTCCCTCCCATCAAATATTTTTTCTAAAAATAACGAGCATTGAAGGAAAAGGCGCTGAATTGTTTGAATTTCCAAATTTTAAACGCCCCTTTATAAATCTTATTTCAACATTTGAACGATTATAAATATATTCGTGAAACCATTTTGTATCTGTTCTGACGGGAAGAAGCATAACCACAGTAGTTCCGCTATTACAAGATAACAACGCTCGGCATACCCATTGATCAACCCCACGACCGTATGGAGGATTGCACCAAACAACACCTTCCCACGGTTGCACAAGCCCATTTTGCTCTGGAGTATAATAATTTTTGCATTTTGCGTTTTCAGGCAAAGCACAAGCATCAAGCGTAAAATGAAACTCTTTGTCTAATTTATCATATAGGTCTTGCGGTGTTTCCCAAAGAGCAGTTTTAGATGAAAACATTAATTTTTGTGTGTTACTGTTCATTTTTCCACGCCTCCTACACCATACAGCCCCGGCACCGGAATATCTAATACGTTATTTCTTTCAGCAAATCCAAACCGCAATCTGACTTCTCGTTCGACATCTTCCAATGCCTGCATATAGCCTTTATGATACCTCGTCGGAATAACTTTATAATCTTTTTTGTTGTTACACCAAAAACTCGGCATATCATAAGCGTTGGAAAGGCTCAAATTCTGCATAATTTGCAGCACTGCATTAAATTTTTCAAATATTTCTGCTTTTTCTTCCGCTAATGGCTCAATTTGTGCATGAACATCTTTGAAATCTTCTTGTTCATATTTTTCCTTGCCCTTAAATGCAATCTTCGCAGATGCACAACCCATAGCACAATCATCAGGAATGTCGAATATCGCTATATATTTCATTACAACTTTCTCCCATCAAATATTCTCACCAGCTTTTTGCAGATCGGGCAGCCTTGTTTTTCTGCCTCGGTCAGAATATGGCTGTATCTGTTTCGGACAGCGGCATGATGAGCAATAAGTTTTTCATCAAAGCTGTTTCTGCGGTAATCTTCTATCAGCTTTGTCTTGATCTCCTTTGCCTCCTCACGCTTTACGTTGCCAGCGTGGTAGAGGGAGTAAAGCGCCCTCATGCTCAGGTAAAAGAGCTTTCCCGAAAATCCTGTATCCTCCGGCATTGGCTGGTCAGTCATAGCCAGCCGCTCTAAAACTTCATATTCAGATAATCCGTCAGACATATTACAGCCTCCTCCCAACCATGACAGACAGCGGCGCAGTTGCCCTGCTTCATAAGCTCTGTTATCCACCAGTCCTGCGCTTCGCTTGTTCTGCCCTTTTCTGTCTTCATTTCGATATACAATGCATGGTATCCTCCTCTCGGAACAGGCAGGCACAGATCAGGCACGCCCTTCTTTACTCCCTGTTCCTTGAGATGCCTTGCCTCGATAGGGTCACGCTTTCCGCCGTTGGGAATGTGAAACAGCAGTTTCAGTTCCGGGTACTGCGCCCTTATCATCGGTTGCTGTGACCATTTAAAAAGTGTACTCTGATGCTGTGCCTCATTCATTTTTATTTCCTCCTCATAACCCTGTTGAGTATCAATGACGCCTGACCTCTCGTAAGCTCAGACACATCAAAATCCCTGCACTTGCGCTTTATCAGCTTAAGCTGTGCCTCGGTCGCAGGCTTATCCGTCCAGCTTTTTGTGAGCCGCCTGTCCCATAGCGGACGACTGCCGCCTTCAAGTTCTGTAAGCTCGGAATAGATATTGTCTATGACCTCCTGCATCGGTCGCCCGTCAACATTGCCCAGCTCATCCTGACAGGGTATTGTTATCGTCCTTTCGGGCAGAGAGAGCGTCAGAGAGCCGTCCGGCATCTTGAAAAAGTTGATATCGTGGAGATTGTATTCCTGCTCCTTCGCCCAGAGGTCAACGATCTCGGTATTGCGGATCCACGAATAAGGTGTATCATTTGCCTTCAGCACCTTTGTGGGAAGGTCAAACAGTTTCCCCTGTACCTGCGCCCTCGCCTTCGGAGGGATATTGCTGATGTCTATTCCGAGCAGTGACGGGGCTGTGCAGAGGTTTCCCGTATCCGAAAGACCTACGCAGTCAATCAGGTTCAGCTTGTCCTTGTCAGGGTGCAGTCTCAGCCCTCTTCCCACCATCTGGCAGTAAAGGGAATCAGACTTTGTGGGTCTTGCTATGATGACCGTCTCCACAAGGGGAATGTCCGTCCCCTCCGTAAACACCATACAGTTGACTATGCAAGGGATCTTCCTCTCAGAAAAAGCCTTGATTATATCCGCTCTGTTTTCGGTCTTTCCTGTCACCGCCACAGCTCCGGGTATCTTTGCTGCTATTGCCTCAGCGTGTGCAACAGAAACGGCGAATATCAGCGTCGCGCCCTTTGCGTATTTGCGGTAGGCTTCGGCTATTGCATCGGAGGTGTCGCGCATAGCCTCATCAAGCTCTCCGGGGGCATAATCCCCCATTCTGGTATGTACTCCGCTCAGATCGTAGCCGATGTCAACACGGCGGCAGACGATATCCGAAAGATAGCCGTTCTTTATACCCCAGCGCAGATCACGGCGGAATATAATTTTACTGAAAACATCATTCAGCCTTGCTCCGTCCGACCTGTTTGGTGTCGCCGTAAAGCCCAGGAGCAAACGGGGTCTGAAGTAGCTGAATATCTTTTTGTAGCTTTGTGCGGCTGCATGGTGCGCCTCGTCACAGATGATCATGTCAAAATCATCAGGCTTGAATCTGTCAAGCCTTCGTGCTATGCTTTGTACGGATGCTGATACTACCTCCTCTCCGTCAGAATAATGTACTCCCTGTTCTATGCCGAAGGTGCAGTCATAGTATTTCTCCGGCTGGGAGACAAGCTCCTCCCTGTGGGAAAGGATAAGCACCCTTCCCCGTCTTTTGATATTCGCGAAGGTCACGGTCTTTCCCAGACCTGTCGCCATCTGCACAAGATACGCCCCGGGAGGGAGGGTATCAACGGTATCAATACATTCATTCTGATAATCTCTTAAATTCAATTATTTCCTCCTTTACTGTGTGGGACTTGTGGTAACGTGTGGCAGTCGAGTGCCA
>Ga0326514_10000510_pt1 | contig 26329 bp, 49 predicted proteins | sample 3_2548_0518_D_FD_203653 | JGI IMG/M metagenome (GOLD analysis project Ga0326514, IMG submission 203653) | Bovine rumen microbial communities from UC Davis, California, United States - 3_2548_0518 | ecosystem: Host-associated > Mammals > Digestive system > Stomach > Rumen | place: USA... | reverse complement strand
GGAGACGTGAATACTGCTATTCCCGCAGGAACGATGTTCGCAAATCGCGATGGAGATGCGTTCTATCTTGATTCAGATGCGACAATCCCGTCTGTCGAAGAAGAGACTGGAACTGGGAAGGCTTCGATAAGCGGTACTGCCTTATCGATGAACTACGGCCCAGTCAAGTGTCTGCGTGGAGACATGGTTTCCATAGTGTCTCCGATATCGGGCCTCGATTCGGTTACGAACGAGAACGACGCGACGCTTGGAAATCTAGGAGAGTCCGACGATTCCTACAGGAACAGGATTCGTTCTGCGATAGGCGGATTCGGCGGCATGGTTCCTAGTGTATACAAGGCGTTGTACGAAGCGACATACGGCGACAATTCTGCAAAATCCGTTCGACACGCCCTTGTGCTGAACAACGGTGACGGAATCGCCGTAACGATGAAAGGCGTGACGCTCGCGCCGCACAGCATATTCGTATGCGTCGATGCTCCTGCGACTATCACGGATGGATGGAAGGAATCTATAGCCAACGCAATCGCGAAGAGCAAGTCTCTTGGTTGCGGCATGACATCCATAGACGATAACAAAACCATAGAAAAGAACGCATCCGACGATCTTGGCTGGATATTGACAAAGTTCTATCCTGCGCAACCGCATTACATAAACATCTCTACGACTTGGATGGCTCCGATAGGCGAACCCCCTGACCTTTCGAATAGGCTCGAAGAGATAGTCGCTGGATTCGGCATAGGTGCGACGATAACTCCTGAAGAGGTGCTGAGCGCATTAGCCTTGGAATACCCTTCGTATAGGGTATTGTCTGTGTCGTTCGGCGGAGGAGCCACAAGTGTTCCCTTGAACGCGAATGAAATCGGAACCACACGCTCATAACAGCCATGACATACCACGAGATAGACAACGGCATAGGAAGCTCGCTCCACTCCGTGATTCTCTGGCAGTACGAGAACGCGGAGAGGTTGAAGGCTTTCATCGAGAGCATGTGCGAGGCCGCGTATCTCGCAGTGGACGACTTCTGGGACAAATGGGCTACGTTCAGGACGAACGTAAACCTTGCCGCATCGAAGGAGAACGCGACGTTCAGCCTGTCTGTCATCGGTGCAACGTGCGGAATACCGAGGCCAAACAATATTTCCGACGCGATGTATGCCAAGCTCATTAAATGTAGAATGAAGCTGTCAATGACTACTGCGGCGACAACGGCAGACTACTATGAATACATCAATGAGCTTTTCGGAGGAACCGTGACTCTCACTGACATGCAGAATATGTCAGTGACAACTTCATGTTCGGCAGACGAAGAAACTGATCCAGAGGAATACAAGCTCTATCATTCCGAAGATTCCAACGCATACGGCAAGTATTGGCTAATACTTCCTACTGGAGTTAAACGCGGGATAACAAGCTGGGGAGGAACCGTATTTGGATTCGACAACCATGCCGCAGGAACTGGTACGAACTCTATGGTTCCTGCAATAGGACCTTTCGGAACGAGATTCATGACGCAGTATCAATATCAATTTATCAAGGAGGCATCGACATGACTTCTGCTGAACTGAATAACATAAGGAACGGCGTACTTGCGATGCCGAGCCTCTTCGCCAATTCCGCGACTCTTTCCTCCGACATATCTCCTGTCCCCAAGACGGATTCCGGCAATGTAGCGTTCGATACCGGATATCCTGCCGATTACGACAATGCCGGAGCGACCCCGAAGGCAATCGAGCGAAACAAGATGAACTGGCTCTTGCGCGTCCTGTCGCAAGGTTCGTTCTTCGGGCAGACTGGAATCAGATACACATATAACTCCGATGTCGCTACTGCAATCGGCGGCTATCCTCTAGGAGCCGTCCTTGCCCATGACGACGGAACTTCAATAAGAAATGTCGTTTCCCTAGTAGATAACAATACCTATGATTTCGTGACGAACGGGGTGGACAACCAGAACTGGAAGTATCTTGACGATGCGGCAGGATCGGGCATATATCCAGACTACGGTTCCAGCAGTTATCTGATATATGCTCAAATTCCAGTAGGCACGAGTAGCATAACCCAAGTGAGCGATTGGATTCCCATGCCGAAGGACGGATGGATATATCCACAGTTTACCATGATAGAAGACGTCACGACATATCTCGTGCTCGGCCCTGCGGACGGATCGGTTCCGACTGTAGATTTTAGCGGAAATGAGTATTCGGACATGGTTCCCGACGAAGAGAACTCGAAATCGTATACGGCGTTTCTCCTAGGGAATAACTCCTACGGAAACAAAAACCTGATTCCGGTGAAAGCAGGGACGAAGATTGCTGTCTTCGGAATGAACACGTCGTCTGAAACAGTTGCTTCGGCCGCATCGGTTTGGGTAAGGATATACAGGAACTACCTATGAAGAGAGAACAGATTCCTAGCATGTCCACGTTGCCTCTTCCGTTTGCGTTAAACGGAGAGACGTCGATTCCCGTCAAGGAACTCGATCCGTTTCTTGACGACGGCAATCTCGGTAGTCTCGGATTCGACGGCAAGTATCAATGGAACGGAAGCACACCACCAAGCCGTTTCATAACCCGACAACTGATGAACAGACTTCTAGGACAGATTAGCGGACGACAGTTTCTGAAGCAGTGCGGAGCATTAGACACGTTCGACCAGAATGTCTGCGATGCGATTGGCGGATATCCGCAAGGTGCTGTTCTCCAATATCTTGACGGAGATATTCTGTACGATGTCGTGTCGATGAGGGACAACAACGACACCGACTATACGAAGGTTGGAGTTGACGGAACCAACTGGAGGCTATACGGATCGTCAGTATTCATGTACGTATATCCTGACTATGGCTCTGTCGGGCAGAATAACATACTAAAGACATGGGACGCAAGCACAAGCGGCGTTTCAAGCAATGGGATTTTAAGCGGAGATCTGACTATATCCTCCGCATGTTGGATTCAAGCGTTCATCACAAATCCGACAGCGGCTCACGGCACTACAAACTATGAATGCGGGATAGCCCTATATAACGAATCCACGGCAAGGCCATCCGCCATCGAAGACCTAAAAGTTGACAATACCAACTACACAGTATACGAACTCGAAGAAATAGGGACTATAGCCACTGCCGTACTTCCAGTGCTTCCGGGAAACAAGATTTCGGCATTTGCTTCTCAAGCCCTTTCCGAAGACAGAGAGATAATAATACGAAAACTAACACCCGTTCGAACGAGGTGACGCATGGACTTGAAGACGATAGCACCTGATGTTGACAACGACATAACCATGTCGGAACCTGTCCTTGGAGAAACGTGGCATACCAATGTTACGTATAATATTCTATATTCGTATTCTTCCATATCCATAGAAAGAGGAGCCGACGGAATATGGACGGCGACAATCCACGACGTAAAGACGACTTCATACGATAACGCATGGGACGCTCAAATACAATCGGAGCCGCCATCTGACGATTCAAACTCATCTAGCCTATACTTCGAATACTTTTTTGAAGACGCCTTAAAGATGAAGATCGAGGCTAATCGGGACATAATAGTTCCTTCATCTTTCGTGTTCAACAAAGGTATTTCTGCATACGCCGACATCCTCAAGGCGGCCATTCTCACGCAACGGACGGAACTTCATCTATATCCTTCTCGGGGAATACCGTACTTCGAGACGGCGTTCGACAGTCCGCTGAAGGTTCGCATGTGGGCGGACGCGGTAAGAAGGATCACCAATTCGTTCCCATGGGTTGCGCGCATCATCGATTTCGTATATAATTTCTCCGACGAGATACAAGACAATGACGGCATCACTCACAGAAATGGTCTTACCTATACGCTACGGGTCCTCACGGACCTCGGCGTGGCGACCGTAAGGAGCGACGAGGTATGATGAAGAACGCTTGCTTCCATAACGAGAAGTGTACGTACGCACAGTGCGGGATGCGGCCTCATCTCGTCCTGTTCAGGGGGGACGACACTTCCGCCGCAGGAGGAACGGGATTCGAGTTCTTCTTCAAGTCTCCGCTTGAAGACCTCTCTGGATATGAGATAGAGTTTTCGTTCTTGGGAGTAGTAAAGACTGCGGACGAGTTCGAGTCTCATGACGACGGAAGGTTTTCGTTCATCATCCAGTTCACGCACGACGAGACGAAGAAGTTTCCGTTCTGCTGGCAGAACGCGACTCTCGTCCTCGTCGAGAAGGAAAGCGGACTCCGGAGAACGATAACGAACACGGTTCTCATAAGAGTGACGAACGACGTCGATGCGGCGTATGACGCGTCCAGTTCGGAGACGGACATCGAGATAAAGCCAGGAAGCATATTCGGCGCGTTCACTGGCATCACGCTCGACCTGAACGCTTCGCTCGCTGACAGGATGCAGACTTTGGCGGAAGTCGTAAAGAGAGGCGGAGGGACGGTAATAGAGGAAGAGATTCCCGAAGGAGACGACGATGGGCAATAGGATCACGAGAACCGTTCTCTTTGCGGCTTCCGCGCTTCTTTCCATGGGCGCGTTCGGCGCAGGTGCCGCGAGGTTCGGCACGTTGAGAAACTCGGATTGGGTTGTGACGAACGCTTGGCAAGCAGTCAGCAACAAGACGCACGACCTGATAATCGATCTCGGACAAGAGGCGTCTTTGCCCCCGAACTGGTCGAACGTATCGAACGCCGCCATGAGCGCGGTTCAGTCTTTGTCGCCAGTAACTAACTATGTGAATGAATCAATATCTTCATTCTCGGAGACTGGAACTGTGCAATCTGCATCTAGTTCCGAAACCGCTCTATGGTCACTCACGGCTGACACCTTGAATGATGGGGGGATTCAACATTCCTACTCGGACATCACGTCCTATATGGACTCGAAGATTTCAACGAACAATCCGGCTTTCGTTTCCGCCGTTCTCGACGCGCCTCTTGTCGGCGCAGACCCTAGCGACCTATCTGAATTAGCAGAGTACGGTTCTTATGGAACGGTCGGCGCGGCGATCCTCGCGCTCATCGCCGGACTCGCCGCCCTGAAGCGTCGCATGACTGCGGCGGAGACGGCGATAGAAGAAAAGCCAGACTTTTCAGATCTGCCCTACGCGCTCGTCGTGCCGGGCGAGTGGTCGTACAGCGGGGTGCCGATCTTTGTGACAATAGAAGCAGATCCGGTATGCGAATCGCTTGATTCTAGATGGAGCATATTGGTAGACATTGAAGGAAACGGCGAAGCCACATTGTATGCTTCTGGGAATGCGGGCGATCAGCTCGTTGTGTTTGATTTGCAACAGGTATCACAATCCGGTGAAATCACCGCTACGCGCATACTGCCAGACCATCTCGCCGACCGCGCGGTGAACGCGGTTGACGTGTCTGCGAACACGACGCTGACTCTTCCGGCGGCGAATCCGGGTCGTTCGCGCGACTTGCTCGTGCGGCTAACGGTGAGCGCGACGAGCGCGGTGACGTGGACGGTCGCGCAGGGCGAGAGTTGGGACGCGATGGGCGCGCCGCCTAGCTCGTTCACGGCGGGGACTCATCTCTACCGCTTTACGGAGGTCGCGGCTGGCGTCTGGCATTGCGAGGACATGCTCGCGCTCGTCGGGCTGGAGGCCGCGCTCGCGGCGATCAACGGAGGAGTCGCGCCATGAGCATCGCAACTGAACTCAACAACCTCGCGGCGAACCGCGACGCGATCAAGGCCGCCATCGAGGCCAAGAATCCGTCGGTCGCGCCGACGACCGTTCTCTCGTCGTTCCCTGCGGCGATTGCGGCCATTCCGAGCGGCGGCGGGGGAGATGACGAGCCGAAGCCATGGTACGGCTCCGGGACGCACATCTGGATGCACTTTGAGGAGTCGTATGCCTCGCATATATTCTATTTCAGAATAAACATGCTTGTGTCGGGAACTGCGACTATAGATTGGGGCGACGGCAACGTTGAAAGCGTATCATCTTCGCCGTCGGAGCAGACTATAACAAGGTCTCACACATACGCAGATGGAGACTATACGGCTCACATAACTGGGTACGACGAGTGCCAGATCGTTAGATTGTCAGCTGATGGTTACGCCAACCGTGCTACACTCAACGATTTCTTTACGCAAATAGAAAGCGACACGACGAAACTTGCTGGCAATGGCAACGGTGGATATTCCCCAATGCCTTCGTGTCGCAAGCTTCGCCATATAAATCTTACGAGATGCGCGACCATTTCAAATGTCGGGATAGGCGCTCAGAAAAATCTCGTCACACTCTTGACTCCGAAAGTCGCTACTATTTCGACGCCGTGGCCCGATGGAAGCGTTTTCTACGTGCACAGCCTTGATTTTCCCATGCTGTCCTCTATATCTGGGACACCATTCAGGGGGCTGCGGGTTTGCGAAAGCATCAAGATCGGTTCGGCAGGACTGACGACGCTGCCGAATAATTCATTGCGTGACTGCGTCAGGCTTGGGAGCATTGTCTTGCCGACGTCATTGACTTCTCTGGGCGACAACTTCCTGTATGGCAGTTTCATGTTCGGCGGTTCGATAAAAATCCAAGAAGGCATCACGTCTTTCAGCGGCGAGGCATTACGTTCAGTCCTCGCTGTAGAAATCGACCTTCCTTCATCGTTTTCAAGTTTTGGCTCATCGGTTTGGGCAATGAACGGTGTTTATTGCCTCGAACGATTGATTGTTCGCGCGACCACACCGCCAACGCTTTCATCCACGAATAATCTTTCGTCGCTACAGTCGTTTTGCAAAATCTATGTCCCATACGGATGCGGCGAGACATACAAGGCTGCGACGAACTGGTCGGCGCAAGCTGGCAAGATATACGAGCTCAACCAAGACGGCACAATCCCGCAAGCATAAGGAGGCAGCATGGTAATCTACGGCACGATAGAGATCGATGGCAGGACGATGGCACGGGCGAAGAGCGACCGGGGCAAGTACATCGTCGACGGCGAGGGGCGGTACTACGCGGACGCTGTGTGCCCCGCAGGAGACGCACGCGCCTTCACGGAGAGCGAGATCGACGTTGACGATGAAGTGCCGCGGGCGCGGGTATTCTCCAAACTGAAGGTCGTCGTCGCGCTCACGAAGGCGGGCGTGTGGCCGCAGGTGAAGGCGTGGATCGAGTCCGTTCCGGGCGCGTACGACCTCTACCTCGCCGCCGAGGACATCAGCGAGGACGAGCCGTTGCTGAAGGACGGTATCAGCGAAATGAAGAAACTTCTCAGATGGACTGACGAGCAGGTGGAGGCTGTATTGGCCGCGAGCGCAATCTAAATGGAGGGTAACTGACAATGAGAGACGCATGTAGCAACACCTGTTTCGTTGGTCGCCTGATTCGGGATTTTTTTCGGCGGATGTTTCCGGTGGTTGCGATTGTTCTTGCGAACGGCTGTTGCAACATCATGGAGCGTAGCGAGGGGACGTACACGACAATGGGCATAAAGTACGGTAGTCCGTACTTCTGCGCGAAATATCCATATCACTGCACGGCAACCGTGGCAAAGGACTGTTTAGCCGCCCCGTACCGCTTGTTGGCGGACGATTATGCGGATTGGGGCGAGGTATTGTGGGGTGAGTTCGCGACCTTGACATATCCGTTATGGATTGCAGATGAGGTGTGTGAGATAGTTCTTGATACGGTTTTCTTGCCGTGTGACATATACGCCGCGAGCGTGAAGGAGTAGACCGACATGACACTTGAAATGCAGAACGCGCTGGAGCGCGAGTTGAAGGACGCGAAGACATCTGAAGACCGCGCGCTGGCGCAATCACACATCCTGCTGGCGTTGATGGACTGCCAGCGCAAGACGGCGGATCGCGTGAAGAAACTATCGTGGAAAGTTTTTGCAATCGTGTTCGCGGGCGGAGGCGGCGCAGGTGCGGTGCTGACGCATATCGAGCAGATCGCGAAGTTCTTTGGAAACTGAACGAAAGGAAACAACATGAACATCAGCAAGCTCAAGATCGCGTTCAAGTATCTCTTCGGCGGCATGGAGGCCGTAGTGGACTACCTGCTCGACATCGTGAACCAAGCCCTCTCCGCCATCGACCCGACGAAGCGCAAGAAGATCGCCGCCGCGTACAACACGCTCTGCAAGGTTCTTGCGACGATGACATCTCTCGCATGGCTTGTCCCGACAAAGTGGCAGAGCGCGTACAAGGCGACGCTCGGCGCAGTCGCGGACGCGGCAGATGCTCTCGCCGACTTCAAGATCGAAGCCGCAGAACTAACAAAGGTCAAGGACGCCTTCAACGCCGCCGTATTGGCGTGGCGCGGCGGCGACGTCCCCGACACGGACGTGGACTTCGGCTGTTGCGACGATTGCGAGGACTGCGACTGACCACCGCTTGTCCGCCTTGCCGCCTGTCCGTCCGAGTGGACGATCGCAGGGACTAACTGTACTGGACGTTTGGGTGAGGAATTGGCGAGGCGGGCATCTAATCTACGAGGAAGGAATACAGAATGAATGGAATCCTGACAAAGACGGCGACCGCGCTCCTTCTTGGCGCGCTCCTCGCTGGGTGCATCTATCGTGGTGGCAAGGTGGTGGAAGGCACAGACCTCTCCGTTGGCTTCACGGTTCCCGGAACTGACGGCGCGGTCCAGATGGACGCTCTGAACTGGCTCTCCGGCTTCCGCCTCGGAGTCGCCGAGAACGCCGCCTTCAAGGTGAAGTACACCGTCGCCGAGACGAACGACTATTTTGGCGTCATCCACATTCGCTCGCACAAGACCATCGACGCGAAGGTCGAACCGTGCGAAACAACGCCGCCAACCGAACAGGAAAACAAGGAAGAGAGGTAGCCAAATGACACAGGAAGAGTACGAAAAAATGCTCGAAGAGCTTTACGCCGAGGCCGACAGGCGCGGATGCTGTGTGATTCCCGCCGCACCAATCCCTCAGCCGGATGAAACCGCCGAAAACTAGATGAAATTTGCCGGATTGGGTTTCGTTCCTTTCTTCCCAATCGCGGTACAGACCCAAGGTTGCCTATTACCTATTTGACGAGAGGTTCGCCCGCGCTCGGAGAGGTCGAAACAGGGCGATTTTAAACAACCAAGAACGGAAAGAAATGGCAAAAGACGAAAATCGCGCACATCGCAAGCCCCTCCCGTGCGGAAAATGCAAGTATCTGTCGCACAACTGCTGGTGCAGGCTCATCGCAAAGTGCGTAAATCCAAGATACCCAGTCAACGACTGCCCCAAGCCGTCGATGAAAGCCGTGAAAAACCTTAGAAAGCAGAGGATGAGGGAAAAATGGCAAACCTGACGGACAGCGACTTCTACATTTATTCGGAAATCTCCGATCTTAACTCCGAAAGAGCGGACGCGAATAGTAATCATCCTCCTCTCAAACCACTTCTGAAGAATCCTTCCGTATCTAGGGGCGAAATAGTCGCTCCACAGCCCGGAGAAGACCTATATGCGCACAATTTTATCAACCTGAACGACTGGAGTATCGCCGCCGCGTTCATGAACCCAACAAACAGTGGATCGTCCAGTAGCAGAACCGATATCTCGTCCAACAGTTTCACACCTACAACGCTAAGCATATCCGAAGTCAATAGCCTTTTTTTAAACCACAGGTTCTTTTGGTATGGGCCTGAATGGGTGGAAACCGCTATTTTCAATCCGCTCATAGACAAGAGCAAGATGCCGACAAGCTTCTCTTCTGACAATGGGCAATTTAATGAAGGAGCCAGTTTCATTGACGGTATCAGGAGCCTTGTCAGGACAGACAGCTCCATAGTGTTCGTAGCTCCAAATGTTTTCCAGCCGACGACGAACCAAAACAACCCTCTCGCCGCATACGACTTTTCCACCCCGTTCGCGTCATTCAGAACATGCGCGCAGAATCTATGCTCGGGATATAGAACCCTTACATGGTTCAGACCGTCAGTGAAGGAATGGAACACGTCACACTCAGGAGGGGCCGGGCCTTGGACGCCGACTGGCATAGGCCCATACGCAAAAGTGTACAGAGACGTGTCGTCAGACCAGACCACGGTCGTCACGGCAACCCAGACAAGCCGCCCCGTCTATAATAACCTCGATATTACACTCCTCAACTGCGCGTATGTCAGATCGTTCTCGGGACAAACTACCGTACTCAAGAACGCAAGAGACTTCCTTGACTTCACCTTCTACGTCGTCCTCTACCAGACGGTAATCGACAACGAGCACGGCAACACCCTCCTCGCAGACAGATATTCCTTCTCGAAGGTTCAGTCCTCAATCGGCTCCATAATCACGCCACAAGGCACAAGCGAGGCAATCTTCAGGCTCGACCCAGCCGCACTAGCCAACAAGATATACTCAATGTCGCTCCTAGACCCCTCTCAGTACGCTCAGCCGGACGAATACGGCGACTATGACGTCTCCGTAGACTCCGACGTCCAGATAGCCGTACTCATCTCACTCAAGAACCCACCAACGCCATAGCACCAAAGGGGCAACACGCGAGGGCGATATTGACAGTAGAGAATGATTCGGCCTACGCACGAGGACGGTATTCGGAGGGGGACGGAGGCGGAGGGGGTTAGGTGGGGCTAACTTAAATTTCCCCCAATAAAATAAGGGGAAAAAATTTTTCATTTTTTCGCTTTTTCCGCTCTCGCGTCAACTTTCGTTATCTTAAAATATAGGCAGTTCTTTGATAATTGGCGTTTTGGTAATTCCCCTTCACGGGGATCGATTTTCCATTGTCGCGTGAACCGCATCACCGCAGCGTGTGACGGCAAGAGACGCGACAAGCAGGAGCAACCTTTTCGGGCATATCGCTCGCAACCGACAACGACATTTCCGCCGTTCGTTGTCGGTACTCGCAACGGCGGAAAGAAACGGAAAAACAAACATGAACGAACAAACAAAAAACAATCGGTATCGCACATTTGCGCGTATGGTGGATCGTGGCAGTAATTCCACGGCGGCTAAATACGCCATCATGTGCGGCAAGTTGACTGGAGCAGAGATCGCTCGCCTGTTGGCCGTTCGCGGCCTAGATGACGTCGCAGAAATCACGGCGGCTGGCAAGCCCCTCGACGGTCTTCGCGCAATTTGGGCTTGCTACCAGATTGCGGCGGCGCACAATTTTGCGACACCGTACACTCAGGCAGAAGCGGTAGACGCGAGCACTGAGATCGCCAAACTTGATGATTGCAAGGCGGCTTTGAACGCCGTGAACCGCAAGATTGCGGCGGCGAAAAAGCGCGCTGAAGTAATCTACCGGGCAAACAATCCAGAACCGCAAGAGTCGGACTACCAGAACGGCGGTTTGTCCGCCGCCCGTGAGGCGTGGTTTATTGCCATGACAAACGCTCGGAACGAGTCGGAGACGTCGGAAATGCGTGAAGAGTACAACAATGCGAACGAGGCGTACAACGTCGCAAAAGCGGCTTACGCCGAGGCTTGCAAGAAGTTCGATGATGAATATATGTCGAGGATCGATCGCTTGCGGGCGGGCCTTTCGCCATTGAAGCAGTGTGGAGAAGAAAACGTAAACGCATAAGCCAAAACGCCGGTGACATAAGCTGAACGGGCGGTGTGAACAGCGCCGCCCGTTCCTTTCCTAGACTGGAAGCGGCCACAAGTCTCTTTCAGTCTAGGCAAGCAATACCTACACATAGACTATCTCTACCCGATGAACCCTCGCAATGCAGGGCATGACCGCAAGAGACGGTTGCAGGCAAAAACGCAACACGCCCGAAAGGGCAGGTAGACGGCCTCACTTGCCGAGGCGAGGCTACCCGTAGCAGGACAGGCAGGAATGTGCGCCCGGTCGGGGGTGACCGACAGGGATCGTGTTCCGCGAGGGACGGGCTAAAACCCGATGAAACGCCAGCGAAGGCCAAGGCCGGACTGGAGCGACTGCCGCCTGTAGGAAGGCCACCCTAACCCTATCGCAAGGGATAGGCCGTAGGTACAGACACCCACGGTCGAAACTCATGCGGTCAGGACAGGTGGATGCAGTGCCGGACAAAGCGCATAAGGTACGCGAGAGTACCGGGGCGTAGGCATGACAATCACCAGTTGGACAACACTGGGACACGGAGTCAAAGTCGATGGCCGTCCGTGTATAAACAATCGGGTCGCAAGCCATGCGCCAGCACGAGAGTTCGTAGCCGAAAGGCGAAAAGAGTTCGTAATCTCGCATGGCCCTATCCGATGAAGGGACATGGCACGAAAGGAAGGTGCTAGTGGCGGGTGAATTATCGTGTACGGTCAAACGCCGTCCGCGCATATCACACGCCTTGAAACGATTTGGGGACAGTTCCCGGTCACGAAAAATGCCGAAAACCGTCCCCTTTTACGGGCAGGAAGGATTACTTGCAAAAAATTTCCTCCCCGTAAAAGTGAAAATCGTTGGGTCATTTGCGGTGCAGGTCGGCAGTTATGCGGACTAGGCGAAAAAATGTCAAAAAAAGTTCCAAAAAAACTTGACAAAAAATCGCCGGTTCGGTATACTGCCCTCGCGCGCAACGCGAATGCCTTTCACTTCATACAGAGCCTCCTTTCTTGGAGGGCCTGTCCACCTGCGCTTTAGTTCAGTCGGGCCTTATAGCCATAGGGTCAAACTGCATGGCCGGATAGTATGGGTGGATAGTGTACACCTCCTACTTTACGGGTGTTCTGTATCATTTCATTTCCGATGGGTGTGCGGGCGCGGGTGCGTTCGTGCGCGTCATGTCGGGGAAGCTTGGGCGCGAACATGAACGATAGAGTTCGGCGTGTGTCCCGGCTAAAAGTAAGCGCAAGGAGATGACGATGACTAGGACGATGACGCTGTGGACAAACACGGTTAGGCAGGTGGAGTTGAAGTACGGTGACGGTACGGTTGACACGTGGAGGTATGTGGGCGCGCTGAAGGTGGCGCGTAGGCGTTGGCGGTACATGTGGGATTTGTTCACTCTTAAAGAAAAGGTGTTTGTAGTAAGGGAGCAGTTTCGATTCTGCTACGGTTTCTAAAACGGAAGGAGAAAAAACATGAAGGACATTATCATGTCGTCGATCGTGCCGGGTGCGGCAGTGGCGGGATTTGGTTTTGCGGCGGCGGCTTATGGGGGGCCTGTCGTGTGGGCGTGTTTTTGGGGGGCCGTCATTCTGGTCATTTCCCGTGCCTAGTGCGCGGGGTAGAGAAACGAAAAACGAAAACAAAAACAAAGGAACGAAAAGATGAAAGAACTACTGGTTCAGGCCGTGAGAGACTCGGCAAGATGCCTGTGCGACCGCATGGCGGTGCTGAAGAGCCGTGCGATGTGCGCGGCTGATAGGGGGCAGGAGATCAGGTTCTCCGTCCTCATGGGGAAGGTTGACAAGATTGCAGACGAGCTTGTCGCGGTGTGTGCGGCTGGGGCCGCTCTTGGGCTTACCCGGTCGGAGATGATGCCTGAAGGGGGTGTGTCGTGAAGAGGACATTCAAAGGTGATGCCGTCTCTTGCGAAAAGAAGTACGAGACAGTTTGCGGTGTTCGGATGATGGTTCTTGCCATCTGTCTTCACGACGGGCCGAAATCGGTGCGAGCCACTAGGTGCTATGTCCCTAGCGGCTTCACAATGAGCAGGAGCCTTACTCCTGCCATTGCGCAGGCGTGGGGAAGTCTGTCCGGGTGGGATGGAAAGATGCCGTGTACGCCAGAGAAGTTCTCATGGGCTGTGCGTATGTCTTATTCCAGCGGAAAGAAGGTGGAAGTATGAAGTATCTGAAGGTCGAGCCTCTTGAAGGCTCAAACGGGAAGGCGCAAGTCGTGCGCATGATGTTTGCTGACGGGAACAGCGAGATTTCCGTCCTGTTTTCTTATGGCCTGATGATGGCCGTGGTGTGCGACGGGCGTATGTGGAAGGTCAATTCCAGTCCGTCCGCGACTACTTCGCGCCATGTTCGCGCGTTTACGGGCCTTAGCCAGCCCCAGTTCAATTCCCTGCCGTCGTGCGCGGAATCTTCCGCGCTTGCGCTAGACGGCCCTTCTAGCCCCGTTTACGGTGGCAATCCGAGAGGGGAGGTGTGACGATGGTTACTGCGTTTGAATACGAAAAACTCATCAATGACGGGTGGGTCGAAATAGATACGGATAGGAGGCCATCTTTTGAACTGGCAATAGAAAAAAGTCCATTGAGGTTGGACAAGAAGTCCGTATCAAAGAATAACCGTTTCATCCTTATAGGTACGAAGGACGAAAGGGATCAAGTCGAAATGCGTAGAGGCAGGACGTATTTCTACAATCCCCTCATGTGGAGAGTGAAGTCGCTTGACAATTACGATGACATCAACAAAGGATGGCATGACGAGATTGACCTGGATGATAGGTCGAAAGAGATTCTCGACTCGATATGGCCAGTCATACACGGTCGCGTCATGCAAATGATAAGTTGCGGACAGTAAAGGAGCACGTCAAATGACATACATCTACGAAAACCGTTCGGTCAGGCACGATGCCGGGCCGGACATGCGCTTCCAGCTAAAGGAGTTTCTGATGCAGGAGATGAACCGCGCGTGGTCGGAGAACGATCCGTGTGGTGAAGTCTCCTGCGAATGGGACGAGACGTCTGTCCGCGTCATTATCAAGGTCGGCACGGAGGTTCGATCTTCCGTAACTTTCGACATTCAACAATGATTTTGTTGATAACCTGTTGATAACCTGTTGATAACTGCCCTAGTCAAAGGGTATGCAAAGGGTATCGATAGGATATGCCACCCCTCCAATCATATCATATCATATAATATCATATGAAGATAGGGTTGTAGGGGAAGGAACAGAAGGAGAAAACGATGCAGATAAAGAACACCGAAAAAGTCATGCGTCTGTTCGACGTTGTGACAAACGACATGCTCTGCGCGTGGAGCATATTCCTGTCGAACGTCGAGGCCGATGGATGGACAGGAGCCATGCTTCAACAAGAGGCTGAGAAGTGCGCATCGAAGGAAGACTTCGTGCGCTTGGCAAACAAGTTCATCTAAACAACCAAACAAACAAGGAGAAAACAAATGGGTAACCGTGCAGTTGTTACGTTCGCGAACAAGAATCAGGTCGAGAAGTACATCAAGGACGCGTCCCGTCCGATGCACCTCGAAGGGTATGTCAAAGACCATCCCGATACTATCGGAGTGTATCTCCATTGGAACGGAGGCTACGATTCCATCAAGCCGTTTTGCATGGCTTGCAAGGATCTGGGATATCGCGGTCCTGTATTTGACCATTACGGAATCGCGTGTTTCGTACAGCTCGTCCGAAACTTCTTTGGGATGGACGGGCTGTCCGTCGGTGTTGACGTATTGAGTCGCCTAGACTGCGACAACGGAGATAATGGCGTGTTTGTCGTCGACGACGAATGGGAGATCGTCGGTCGCGAATACGAGAGGTCCGATCAGATGATGAATTATGACTACTACGAGGAGTTCAAGAACTACCTAATCGGGATGTCAAAGGCGATGGAAGATGCGCACAAGAAGTTCGACATAGAGAGTCAGTCCAAGTAACCAAAAGTCAAAACAAAAGGAACAAACAAATGAACGAAGAGAATGAAGAGAAAAAGGATGCAGTGGTGTGCGCTCACTGCGGACGAGTAATCGACGTTGACGGCGGTGAAACGTTCATCGAGACTCATGACGGTGATATAATCTGCAAGGAGTGCGCAGACACGTACTACTTTCGTTGCGAGAAGTGCGACGAATATTACCCTCTCAATGAAGGAACAGACGTGTCCGGAGACATGCTGTGCCGCGATTGTCGTGACGAATATGCAGTCAAATGCTACTCGTGCGACGATTGGATATATATTAGGGATGCCGTCTCTTACGGAGACGAGTACCTGTGTGATAGTTGTTACGAGAACTACTACTTCACATGCGACAGGTGCGGCGAAGTCTATAGCGATGACGATGGACATTGGCATGGTGACAACCACTACTGCAATGACTGCCATCGTTCTCTTATGGACGGCGTTTCCGGCTACCATGACTGGGGAGGAGAATACTTCCCGCACAAGATGCCGAGAGAAAAAGATGGCCTCATGATAGGCGTAGAGCTAGAATGTGATGACGGGGAGTTCGACAAGTATCCCGTGAGGGGGTGGGTTAGTGACGACATAATACACTTCGAGTCTGACGGTTCGTTGTCGGACAGCGGGGTGGAACTCATAACACAACCATGTTCCTTGCGTTATCACAAGGAGACTGTTGGATGGAAGACTCTGTGCAAGACGATGGTCGATATGGGATTCCGTTCGCACGATACCGATACGTGTGGTCTGCATGTCCATCTGACACGCAAGGTCATTCCGATAACGTCCATCGTGAAGATGGACATTTGGCTGAACAGGTGGATGCTATGGCGCGACGTTGCACGGCGAGACTACATCTACTCTGGAGAGTATGATGACAACAAGAAGGTGGACATAGGACATGCCGTAAGGAATTCTTATAGGTGTAATCCTATCTGCGAGAAGTGGTACGGGCGTGGGTATAACGATCGTTATCAGCCTTTGAATACGAACAACGACGAAACGATAGAGATACGTATTTTTAAGGGGTCGCTAAATCACGAAACTGTTCTTGGCACGATAGAGATGTGCCATGCGCTTGTCAAGTTCGCGGACACTGTGCCAGTGACGGAGGTGTACGATGCCACCCCCGAACGGTTCCTATCGTTCATCGCATCCCGTCTTGAAGACTATCCTGACGTGTTTCCAATGTTGAAGAGGCTGATAAAGCCACGCGAATCCGATGCCGTAAAGAGCATCGTCGAGTCTATCAATTCCAAAATCGATGCAAATAACGAGGCGAACAAGAAGGAGGTAGCATAATGTGTGTTATCTGTCATAAGGCCAAGGGCGCGAAGATGCCCGACATCAGAACAATCATCGACATGTGGGACGACAATCCTCATGGTGCTGGGATCATGTGGAGGAGCGGAAGCCTAGTCAAGTACGCGAAGGGATTCATGAAGCAGGACAAGTTCCTGAAGTTCCTGAAGAAGAATGAGAAGGAGCTTGCCGAGACGGAGGTCGCCATGCACTTCCGCATAGCAACTCATGGCGGAGTGAATCCCGAGAACACGCATCCGTTCCCTTTGGATGTCGGTACAAATCCGAAGAGCATGTCCGGGACTGTGCAGTCGTGCATGATGCACAACGGCGTTCTTCCGATCGTGCCTAGGAGCAAGGATATATCAGATACTGCGGAGCTGTCTTTGAGGGCAAAGGCGTTCCCTTCGCCTGAGAAATACATAGAGAGCATCGCCGAATACGTTTCCGCAGACAACAGGATAGTCGTGTTCGCTCCGTCCGTCACTCTGTTCGTGGGCGATTGGCACGAGGACAACGGCCTGTCGTTCAGCAACCTGAACTTCAAGAGCATGTATGACCTCGGCATTGGGTATCAGCCGATGTACTACTACGACTGGAACGACATGTCGTGGAAGAACAGCAAGGGAAGGAAGGTGCGCATCGAAGACGTAGACCCATACATGCTGTCTTATGAGGACGAGGATGCGTACTACGCACAGAAGAACGGGAAGTGGAACGAATGGTGCGCAAACGAATATGGACTTGACGTCGCGGCTATGTAGGAGAAAAAATAAATGACTAGCTGGGAGAAGAGGAAGGCGCGCAAGAGGTTGCGCGAACTTAAACCGAAGGTGAAGATTGTGAACGGGCATTCCGTCTATCCTAACGGATGGATAGAGCCGACCAATGAAGAAAGGAAGGTGAACTCAAGAGGAGGTGCTAGGGAAAACATCGATGGTATATCCATCAGAAAATGGTGCTCGGCTTGCGGCGAGCCGTTCGAGACGGTGAACCCGAGCAAGAAGTTCTGCAACACCTGCTTCCATAAGAGGATGGAGGCAGGACTTTACGACAACACAAGAATAGGAAAGGAACTAAACGCATGGTTGAAAACAGTGTGATATACAGGCCTGACGATGACCTTCTGTCGGCCATGTCCAATGGAGCGTTTCACGCAATCCGTTGCGACAGCAGGAGCGTATGGCTGGCTCAAAGGTTGAAGTCGATCGGATCGTCCGATGCCGCCGCAGTCATTGGGATGTCTCCATACATGAGCGAGACTGACCTGTGGGAGAGGAAGCGGACTTCGATAATCACAGAGTCCGAAGAGAACGACGACATGCGGAGGGGTCACGCAAGCGAACCTCTCATCCTGTCGTTGTACTCGATAGAGACAGGACATGGAGTTCTTTGGGGAGACGGAATAATTCTTCGTTCAAAGAAGATGCCGTTCATGTCCGCCACGCTCGACGGCATCGGAATCGATCCGTCGGACTCGGAACCGTACGTCATCGAGGTGAAGAGCATATCTCGCAAGGGCGACGATTGGACGGACGATACTGTCCCCGTCCACTACTATCTCCAAGTCCTTCACCAGTTGTCCGTGACTGGATGGAAGAAGGCCGTCCTGCTTGCTAGGTTTTGCCGAACCGAATGGGGAGGAGACTCCGCATACGAGAGGTGCTACCACTTCGATAGGTCTGAACTCGAAAAGGAAATCTCCTCGTTGGAGAAGGTCGAGGAGAAGTTCTGGAACGAGTGCGTGATAGGCGGGATTCGTCCTGCCGTCCGCGTGCCCGAAGTATAGAGTTGCGCGAGCGACTGAATTGTGGTATGATAAACCAAACAAGAGAGGATAAGAGAATGGAACTTGTATTGAGGACTTCAACCGATGCAACCGTAGACACGAACGTGTCGGAAGTAGTCCAGTATTGCAAGTCGATGCTGGAAAAGTATCGCGGATGCGTCGCCACGAAGGAGACTCTTCGCGACGACAAGCGGGTATGCGCCGACATCAACAGTCTGAAGAAGTTCGCTTCAGACCAGAGGATCGCGTTCACGAAGCGCATCATGTCGTGCCCGACAGTCGAGAACGTCGTGTCTTCGATGAAGTCTATCGAGTCCCTGTGCGACGAGATTCGCGACCCGTACTGGGAGAGCGTCAAGGCCATCGAGGATGCCGACAAGCCGAAGGAGGAAAGGATGGCCGAGTATGGTATCGTACTTGGAAACGTCCTTCCTTCCGAGGTCATGAAGGTATTCAAGTATGTCGAGAAGTATCTGCCTGGCGTGACGGTGCGCAAGGCATAACAAGAAAGGAAAAAGAAGATGAGCGAAGAGAACAAGGAAGTCAAGCAGGATGCGCAGGAGCAGAAGGGTGCTCCTTCCGGAGCCGTGGTGAACTGGAAGAGCCAGAGCATCGCGGGGATGTTGAGCCGCGAAGGCTCCCCTTGGAAGCGTGAGCTTGCCAAGGTCCTGCCAAACGAGACGGAGGTGGCACGGTTCATGGCCGTCGCCCTTCTCCAGTTATCCGACCCGAAGGTTGGTGGAAAGCTTGCGAGATGCACGAAGGAGTCGTTCTACAACTCCATCATGTCTTCCGCTAGAAGCGGAATCCTTCCTGACGGAACGAATGGCTATCTGATTCCTTACGGGACTACATGTACCTTGCAGTTCTCGTATCGTGGCCTGTGCGACATGGCGATACGCAACGGTATCGCCACTCACTTTGCGAGCGATATCGTCCGCCGCAACGACGTGTTCGTGTGGCGCAACGGATGCCTAGTCGAGCATACCGTCGAAGGATGGGACGACGAGGAGCGCGGCGAGGTCGTCGGCGTATGGTGCAGGGCGTTTCTGCCCGACGGACAGACGCAGGACATGCGCATGTCCAAGAAGGACATCGAGAAGGTGCGTAGCAAGGCGCAGAGCGACAACGTGTGGAGCGAATGGTGGGAGGAGATGGCCAAGAAGGCTTGCCTCAAAAGGCTGTTCAAGACCATGCGCAACACACCACAGCTAGCCGAGGCAATCAAGGCAGACAACGAACTTTACGATCTGTCGAAGCCTTCATCCCCGAAGAAGCGAGTCGTATCGAACCGAGTGTTCGACGAGGGCGAAGACGATGCCGTAGAGGCGGAGGTCGTCGGAGAGGAGGCCGACTGACATGGTGAAGATGGTAGACTCGGTGCTGTTCGAGCAGGAATGGTTCATGGATCTAGACCTGTTCCACAGGCTCCTGTATGTCTACCTCCTCACGCGGACGACAAACTCCGGCATGTTCGACGTGAACTGCCGGAGAATGTCGTTCGACATGGGCAGGAAGGTTACGGAGCAGGACATATTCTGCACCTACGGAAACAGGATAGTTCGCGTCCCCGGCCATGAAAGCAAAGGCATATTCCCTTCGTTCATATCGTTCTGCTGGAAAAGAGGAAAGGAGCTTGACCCCGAGAAGAACAGGGTAGTGAAGGGAATCGTGTCCGAGCTTTCGAGGTACGGACTGACGATACAGAAGGTCGAGGAGCTTGCGTCATCTTCGCAAAGTATGGCAGTCGCACATACGGCAGTTCAAAGTGAACTTCCTATGGAAGATGTGGCAGTTCAAGAAGAACCTATCCTCATAGTCGATGCAATGTTCGCCGAGTTCTGGAGCGAATATCCTGCTAGGCGCGACGGCAAGCCGAAGAACATGGCAAAGTATAGAAGGATATTGCTGGACTCAAAAAACCCGAAGGAGGAACACGAAAGGATAATGGAAGGTCTGCGCGGCTGGAAGTCGTGCAGGAAGTGGACGAAGGACGACCGTGCGTACGTCGATTCGATGTCCAAGTTCTTGAACAACAGGCTCTGGGAAGTAGAGCCTGACAACGCGGGAGCGAACAATGGAAACAATACGAAGTGCATTGTCAGAAGAGCGGACAACGCGTACTCGTCCGGCGGCGAAATCTCCTCCGCCTTTTGACGAGCTTGCGCGAATACTGGAATCGAATGGATTCCGAAAGGACGTAGCCGGAGACGACTTCCCTCTCGCGGTGAAGGCCGTGTCAGATTCCATGTCGAAAGGCATGGGCATACTGATGACAGGTGCTTGCGGTTGCGGAAAGACTCATCTCATGCGCATACTCTACTGGCTTACCTCTGGGAAAAAATACTGGTACGACTGCCCGTCGAACGCCGCGCATCTTCTGAATCCTAGAGACAGGATGATCGACTGGGAGGAGACTCCGTTCATCGATGACCTTGGAACAGAAGTCCAAGTCGAATACGGACGAAGGGTCGATACTGTCTCCGAGTTCATAAGGGCATTCCACAAGGATGGATTCTACAAGAGAAGAAAGAGAATCTTCATCACGACCAACCTTTCGTCGAAGGAGCTTGTGTCGCTTTACGACGAGAGAATCGTAGATAGGATGCTCGACATGTGCGTAGTCCTGAAGTTCGGAGGCCGTTCGCACAGGTCGAGGGAGGTGGTGTCTTGAAAACGATGCTATCGTACACAGGTGTCGCCGTCTGCATGGCGGCGACTTGCGTTCTCGCTATTTACGGAGAAGGTGGCGTTGCGATATTAACTGCACTGGCGTCACTTCTCTGCATACCACCAGTGGAAAGGAAGTGAAAGGAATGAGCAAGCGATACTCTCCGCTTACATGTTGCGACCGCGACTGCGCGGCGGCGAACGACTGCACGATGGGCGGCGAACAATGTCCCGACTGCGGTTGCTGGTATTGCCCCGTGAGCGACGACTACGACGAGGAAGGCCGTTGCGACGACTGCGCCGAGCGGCACAGGAGAGAAATTGAAGAGGAGGATGACGAATAATGGCATGTCCAGGGAACTACCCAGATTTTATCTGGGACAAGAAGCGCGGCTTATGCCGAGCGTCGCATTGTGCCGATAAGGTTAGATACTACAAGGTTGAAGCCTTCGGCGTTGAGGAGTGCGAGCATATTGCGATGTGCCTGTCGCTGGTGTTCGCCGCCTATAAGAACCAGATTTTGAAAACGCGAGAGGCGTTTTTCCCAAATGAACAGGAGAACGAACAATGAGCGACAACGAACAGACGAACAAGAAGATAGAGACGGTGGCTGACATCCTTGAGGAGATGCGCGGCATGGGCAATTACCAGCGTTATAGCGGCGAACATGCCCATGCTCTCGCAGACCGCATAGAGGCGGCGTGGAAGCGGCAGGAGCAATGCTATCTTGACCAGATACGGGATGCCGTAAACATGATTGGCCATGAAAGATTCGTGAAGGAGCATCCGCCATCCGGCAACACGGCGGCAAAGAAGCGCCGCAGGACAAAGACCTACGATCCGGCGAAAACTCTGCACGACTACTGGAGGGATCATTATGAGGTTTGAAAGAGGCAACGCGGCGGCGATGCGAGATGCTCTTTTAAACATTCAGGAGTATGCGGCGGCGATGGACGTTGATGATGGGAATGTGTTGGCGATATTAGATGCTTGTCGAGACGCCCTCTCCGCGCCCGCGAGGAACTGCGACGTGGGCACGGCGGAGGAGCAGACGAAAAGACTTCGAGAAAACTGCTTCAATAAGTATAAACCCAGTTGTAAAGGATGCAAATATATCACGGACTTGAAGAAGGAAAATTGTTGGCTAAAATGGGCTCAGATGCCCTACGAGGAGGAAGGAGGCGCGAAGTGAGAATTTCATACCGTGTCTGCGACATCTGCGGGCAGAAGTTGACTGATGGGTGCGTCATCGACGTTCGATTCCGCACAGTCAAGGACGGCAAGAACGCTCAGGCGCAACGGTGCATCGACATGTGCGACGGTTGCTTCAACGAAATCAAGAACCGCCTTGATGCGGTCGATGCAATGAAAGGAAAATGAAATGAAAACAGAAACAGGTTTGAATCCAGAAACAATCTCATCCATCGAGCGGCACTGTAATCACGCGAAAAAGAAGCACTCTGAAATGCGCAAGTTAAATCGAAACGAATGTGCCATTCTTCCACTTGTCCTCAAGGGCAAGTGGTACGATATGATTGCAAGTGGAAGAAAGACCGAAGAATACCGAGAGCATAAGCCGTACTGGGCAAAGCGAATCATGCGGTGGCTTTACGATCCACGAGAAATGCACGTTGTCCAGTTCTCTCGGGGATATCGCAAGGCCGATATGTTCTTCATTGGATGTGTTTCGTTCAATACTTACATTGGAGCAGAGCATCCTGAATGGTGAGAACCAGAAGCCCAGCATTATAAGATACACCTTCTTGAGCGCATTGTGCTGGAGGGTCGCCAGGAACTTGGCAAGCCAAAGAAAGGAGATACGAAGTGACCGGAAACTACGACTGCAAGTACGCGATTCCTCACGAACTGTCGGGCATCGGAACCGTATGCGGACTCTTCTGTAGCACCTGCAACGGCTACGGGAAGAGGTGCATCGGTTACAAGCGGCACGATACCATCTCGCGCAAGGCTCTTGAAGATGCTATCAAAGAGAAGAGAGAGAAGAAAGGAAAATCCAAATGACTGCCGAACGAGCGCACAGATACCATATCGTCATACGAACATTGCCCGGAGCGACGTTCATTGAGCGCGTAGGAACGAAGAAGGAGTGCATGGAATACGCGAACAGGGCTCCAAAGAAGTATCTGAAACTGTGCAGGATGATTCCTGTAATGATGTGGGACAAGAAAGGAAAAAGAAAATGACAGTGAAAGAACTGAAAGAGTTCATCGAGGAAATCCCGGACGACACTCTCGTCCATGTGATTTTCCGTGGCATTATCGACCAACAGCCGTCGATGAACGTCGATGACAAAATCCTGTATGTGGAGGGTATGTGAATGAAAATCGTAAACGGAAGAATCGCGGAGGCGACGCGAGATGAGATGTATGACTTATATCTCAAGATGGAATGGTACAGGGTCATGTCGTTCCAAGAATGGCTGAGCCGTTTCAAGGAGAACGGGACAAAGGTGACGGACGATGAGGAAAATGAACAATGAACAAGAGAAAATGGAAGAAGTCTTCTATAAAGGTTCGTGACATCCACGGCCTTATGGATTGCCTCTCTGCGTACAATGGAGTGTGGTGCGTTCTGTTTGGCAAGCATGGAAAATTCATAAACTCTTCATGGGTTTTGAGCCAACAATTGCGCGTTCTGGTCAACTACATCAGACGAGGATATTTCTACTATCCAGAACGGACAGAGGAGGGCATGTGATATGCAAACTAACGACTGCCGCTGGCTTGACCGCTACTTCGGGACGGTCTGCCGAAACATGAAAACGCATCCGAACGTGATGCGGCTGGATGATGGAACTTGCAAGCGTTGCGAGGGATGCGGCTACGAGCCTATCACGCCGAACACGCCAGCGTGGGACGACGACGGGGAGGACGAGCCATGCTCGTGAACATCGAGGGCGTCGCCCAGCCGGCAGACGCGAACGGCATCCGCGAAATCGTGCCATACGTCTACACCTCGCAGGACGACCGCGAAACACCGTCAGAGGTGCGCGACGCCAACCACGCGCGCGAGATCGTGCGTCGCCTGTGCATCCCAGAATCCGTGTTCGTTGACGCGGAGCCACCACGCGGCGAGGGCTACGACCCCATGTGGATAGTGCAGATTTCTGTCTTCGGAACGCGACAGAAAATCACGCGCTACCGCACGGGCTACCACAAGTACGACGGATGCCCGTTGGCGGCGATTGGCTACATGATGGACATTCATGCGTCTATTCGAAAGATTCTTAAAAGCTCCAGAAAGGAACTGGAGAAGGAACGCAAGGAACGCAACAAGAAGGAGAACAGCAAATGACACGCAGACTGCTCAACGCCGCACTCGGCCTCGGCCTCGGCATATTCACACTTCCCCTCATTCTCGTCGCGTGGCCGTTCGTCGCCGCGTGGTGGATGTGGCAGGAGACGGACGACAACTATGACGAAGGAGAAAAGGAATGAAACCATACGAGAAGGCGCAGACGATACGCCTAGACGAATCACTCGATAGGAGGATTCGGGTCACGGAAAAGCAGAAGGAAGAGATAAGGAAACTGTATTCGGGCGGAAACATAAGCCATTCCAATCTTGCAAAGATGTATGGCTGTTCGAAGGCCCTGATAGGAATGATAGTCAATCCCGAAAGGGCGAAGTCCGTAAGCGAACGCTTCAAGGCGAACTGGAAAAAGTACGCCGAAAGAAGAGGAAAGGAATACCATGCCGCGCAGGTTCGCCATACGCGGAGATACAAGTACCGTCTCTACAAGGACGGGATATTGAAGGAGGAAGAACAATGAGCATATACGACAAAGACCTGCTATCCGGCCTCGACAAGATCGAGACGGCAATAGAACGACTGCGGTTCAACTGCAAGAACAAGAAGGTTCTGTGCGCGTTCAGCGGAGGGAAGGATAGCCAATGTTGCTACCATCTTCTGAAGGACGCTGGCATACAGTTCCATGCTCAATACTCGATAACGAGATTCGAGCCTCCGGAGCTGATGCAGTTCATCCGCGAGAACTACCCGGACGTGACCTTCCGCAGAGCCTACCACCGTTCGCTTGTCGAAGAGATCGGCGACAACGGACTACCTAATCGTTGGTTTCGTTGGTGCTGCGACGCGAAGCACAGGAAGACGCTCGGCTTTGATATTGCCGTTATCGGCATCCGCTCCGCCGAAAGCCCGCGCAGAAAGGCGAACTGGCGGACGTTTGGACGTAAGAGGGACGGATCGTTGTACGTTTGCCCGATCTTCGACTGGACGGACGCCGACGTTTGGGAATACTTGAACGGCAAGGGCTTGCCGCATTGTTGCCTATACGATGAAGGTTTCCGCCGGATCGGTTGCGTTTGTTGCCCGCTTGTGCCGTCGAGAATGAGGGCGGACGCGGCCCGTTGGCCGAAAACCGCCGCCATGCTATTTCTCGGCCATTGCAAGAATTGGGACAAAGCCGTCGCCGCCGGGGGAAAGAGGACGAGCGGCGTGTTTTACCGTATGTTGGAATGGGGAACGCCCCGCGCCGCGTTTGAACATTGGCTCGACGAGGGCATGACGATCAAGGCCCAGAAGCAGACAGACGACGAGCCGTGCCTGTTTGCGGGGACGGGCTTTTCCGAAAGCGATGGCCTCACACCTGATATTGGAGACGAGTCATGAGCGCGTTCACGGGATTCGTCGTGATGCTCTTCCTGTATCTTCTCCTGAAAGACGAATAAAATGTCTTCAATCGTGTTTACAACCGCAACAAGTTATGGTATGATACACCCGTCGCCAGCGATGGCGTGAATTGAAACGAGAACAAACCATGACAAGGTTGTGATAAGATGCTTAGTTTCGAAGACATAGACAAAGACAGGGACATCGTGAGGAAGTTCGCCACGTGGCTCTCCGGTTCCGGACAAAAGTACGTGACGGTCATACCGTTCGACTGCTCGATATCAGACATCGCAAAGTCGATGAGGAACGTGCTTCGGCACGATCACATCCAGACGAAGATGGCCGAGCGAATCAGGAGAATCGCAAGGTGAACAGGCACGGACGGCTCGCGGACGACTCGCAGATATTGCATGTCGTCGTCCCAAAGGA
>Ga0326514_10000509_pt1 | contig 26361 bp, 40 predicted proteins | sample 3_2548_0518_D_FD_203653 | JGI IMG/M metagenome (GOLD analysis project Ga0326514, IMG submission 203653) | Bovine rumen microbial communities from UC Davis, California, United States - 3_2548_0518 | ecosystem: Host-associated > Mammals > Digestive system > Stomach > Rumen | place: USA... | reverse complement strand
GTGGAGCAACACCGGAATTTTTGATGTACGGAAAACCCCAGAAATTGCTGTCCATTGTCCAGACAGAACCGTCATATTCCGGAGCAATTTTAGATGTTTTGATGTACGGAAAACCCCAGAAATTGCCGTCCATTGTCCAGACAGAGCCGTCATACTCTGGAGCAACACCTATATCTGGATAATGCGGAAATCCAAAGAAGTTACCGTCTATAACATTTGCTCTTAATACGGAATTTGGAATATACAGTTTTAGTGTTCCGAGGGCGCCCCAACAATATTCGGTGAAGTAAGTATCAGTAGCTTCATCATAGTACCTATAAGTATGACACCCCGTGCTTGCTTCGATTCTGCGACTCGAGACCCAGTTTCTTGGGGTTGGTTCTGTGGTACTATACGACCATGAAGTAGAGCCTTTATAAGCGTAGTCATAACCTCCAAAAACACTCTCAACCCGTTCCATGTTAGGTGTGTACATATAAATAGTGAGCGAAGGGCTAGGAACATGCTCGGCAGGCTCTGCTTGTGCAGTATAGGTACATGGCTCTGGATAATCAGTCCCGAATATAACAAACTGCTCGAGCAAATCATAAGAAGAGTGTGGTCCTTTATATGGCTTGGTTCTGTCACCATCCACATAATAATCGTCGCTGATATAAAGTCGGTCATTTCCTTTGATACCATGTTCTAGGTCTTTGTCGCCTGTATAATTCAGACTATATTTTCGGTTTGCTCCATTATTGTCTGGACTGTCTGGATTATTAGGGTCGTAATTAGGGTCAATACTACCGCTCATGGCAAGAACCCCTTTTCTTGCAGAGCTGCTTTATTTCTAAGCACTTCTTCACTCACTATCACATCTCTGCCGGATGTTTCGGTAGCTGTTCCGCAGAACAGACTTTGTTCATTAACGGAAACTTCAACATCTGACAAATAGGTGCAATCTTTCAGACAAAGGTAATTTTTAGGGTTAGGGACACCGATTCTACAGGTAGAACCAGTGTTTCCAATTTTGCATTGATATAAAACCACAGCCGTCCAGCGATATTGACCGAATCCGCCATAGCTGCTTCCACCATGATGAAACCAGCCGTTACGAATCACAATATTGCTAAGTTTACTCTGCCCACTACTGGTCATGTTTCGCATTATAGTCGGATTGCACGTCACATCCAGTGCGCTTTTCTCCAGCGTACCTAGCAGTAATCCACCAGCCGCATACACAGAAGCAACAACTTTTGTCAATACAATAGCATTTGCCCCATTGTAATAAATATTGACAAGATTCCCATTAGAAATTTTTTTGCCATTAAACAAACCATTCCCAGAGAAAAAAGCATTACTAATCGTATGACCGTCCAAATCAATCTCACAGTTGTTATTCACATCAACTGGCTCTTCATACCCCGAAGCCATAAAGTCAATATCCGCTGTAATTGTAATAGGAGAATTTGAACTGTCTCCCATCAATGAAAGTAATTGTTCAGCAGTTCCAGCAGTTGTCGCCATAAAATCACCTCATCAAATAATGCAGTACAAAGTGTGCTCATCCGGATTCTCCAACGCATCATATTCCGCCTGAGAAAGCCCGACCGTCCGCCGTTTGATAGCATCGCAATGGTTTTGCACATCTTTCCGGACCTTGTCGCCTTTCGAATTCTGGAGAGTCTGCGAAAGCGTTCGGGAATCCCCACCGCAACACATAATTGTTTGACCGCCATAGAGCGACCAGCAAATTTTTGTGATAATGCTATCATGATTTTTGATAGTTCCATCATAATCCACATAGTGAATCAAGACTTTCTGCCCCAGATGAAACGTATGTTGTCCGTGGACGGTACATTTGAACGGACTCACCAGAAAACCATAACCTTGTTGGACAATCTCTGCCGGACGGTGAAAAGCCTGATAGAAATTCGTCGCAATCACGCCCAAAAAGTCATATCCGCTGTTTCCTTTAGCAAGCTCATTTTGATAAGAGCCGTCTAAAAATGGGTTATTTTCGACCACAATATCAAACATACTAGCGGTACTAAAATCCTGTGGAGTAATTGCCCAGCTGAAGCCTTCCTTGTTACCGCCTGCATCCGTTCCGTAGGCGGTGACAGTCCGCATATAGCAGTTGTAATCAGCGAAGTCGTCAGAATCCCGTTCAATTTCATTTGCCTGAATTTCAGCGACACCCCACCGAGATTCCGCAAATTGACCTAATGTCAAATTTCCAGTTTCAGGAGTAGCATACACAAAACCGAAAGAAACTTCTGCCAGATACTTGTAAAAATCCCGTGGGCAGTCTGTGTCACCGCTTCCAGAATCAGCATCAATTCCGAATTGAATTTCAGAGTTGCAGGCATCAATGATATTTTCGTTTTTGTGATAGTACTCCCATGTAAGCAAATTAGAAATTCCAGTTGCGCAAGCAATATAATTATTTGTGAATCGAGTCAGAAACAGTTCATTCATCCAGCCTTGCGCTGTATTTGAAAAAACTCCTTCGTAGGAATACAAGATATTATGAATGCCGTTATTGCTGTTGCTGGTATCCCTGTAAGAACTGGTTTCCGTCCAAGCCACCGAATCATGACAAACGAGCGTAAAAATGCGCCCCCGCCTGCTTGCATTGGTGACGAAAAACACCCCGATTGCACCAGCGAGAGAGGAAACAAGCGTAATTTTGCACCCCCTCACCTGAAAAACCGAAAGGGGGGGCGGTATTTTGAGTGTGATGTTCATGGTAGCGGAAAAACAGCCCCCAATCTGGAAACAGTCGTCATTCGTGCATTGTCTTTGAGAATCCGCACGGTCGACATTGGAATTGTTCAGCTCCATGACCTGCACCCACGTTTTGGAATTGTAATTGTACTTTTTAAGTGTTCCAGTGATAATTTCATTCAAAACCAACAATTTGCACCCCCATTTTCACCTGACAAATGTCAAGATTTTCAGAAATCAGCTCCGTAGAAATTTCACCCATCAGATAGCAGTGAACAGTGTCGGAAAAGTTAGAATTGGAAATAATATTTAATCCCGTGAAAGAAAATTCCGCAGAACTTGCATAACTGGAAAGTCTTCTTGCATCTGCCTGACTGCATTCGAGAACGATTTCTGTCGTAATTTTGGCATTGATGGCGGTATAAATGCACGGTGAACCGTCCGCCATGGTGTAGGATTTCATGACAGGAGCGGAATGCAGTTTCACGTCATTCAATTGCCTGAATTGATTTCCAATCAGCGTATTATCTGCCGTATAAATCGCTACATTTCTCACAAAAAAGCACCCCCACTTCTCATATTTTCCAGCTGAATTGCCGAAAATACGAATGTTTCAATTTCCTGTCCGCCAATGGAGACCGGAATAATCAAATCCCCCTGCTGAGACATGGGAGCATTTGTGCTTTGAATACTGTTATAATAATAATTGTTTGTTGCCATCATCGGCATAGCTGACACGCCCACAGAATCCGAAGCAAAACGCATTTGAGCCGAAATTTTCTCAAAATCAATTTGAGGAAAATCAAATTCAGGCTTGAAACCGTCCGAAATTTCACTTGAAATCCGTCCCATATCCGGCAGACTGCTTGCAAGTCCTTCCTGAATGCCAAGTCCCAGATACCGCCCGATTTCGTCACGCATGAGCCTTGAAGGCGAATGAATCCCGAAAAAGTCCGCAATACCGCCAATAAAGCCCTCACCCCATTCAGAAATTTTATTTCCTATGTTCAAAAGCCCATTGACAATCCCGTCAAGAATGTTTGAACCAAGTTCAAACCAATCAATATTTGTGATAGTAGTACAAATTTTATCAATGAGTTCTGTGACACCTTCAACCGCCAAATCATACATTCCTTTGATGCCTTGTAAGAAGAAAGCAATAATGTCTTTCCCTAATTGTTCCCAATCCTGATTTTTAATTTTTTCGAGGAATTGTGTCGACAAAAATAGTGCTTCTGCAATGAGTTCGGGGAGCATTCCCCCTAGACCTTGAATCAGCATCGTCAGAATCTGAATCCCGATGGAAATGAAGTCTTTCGCATGGTCACTAAGAAATTTCACTAGTGTGTGAACGATTTTCAATGCAGATTGCAAAATCAAGTCGAGCTTGCTCAAAAGCCCCTCTGCCAATTTCTCAATAATTTGGATGCTCATTTCAACAATTTGTGGTAAGTTCGATAATAAGCCATTTATCAAAACTTCGATAATCTGAAACGCACAATCCAGCAACAAGGGCAAATTTTCTGTAATGAAATTTGCAAGACTTTCCACAAGTTTCAATGCACAATCAATCAGTAACGGCAAATTGTCCAGAATTGCCGTTACCAACTGCATCACAAGTGAAACGGCACTTTCTGCCAATAATGGCAAATTCTCCATGATGCCAGATAAAAGCGTGTTAATCACATCCAGCCCGACCTGAATCAGTTCGGGCAAAGCCCAAATCAGAGTAGACAGCAATTTCGAAGTCATTACCGTGATAGTCTTGAACAATTTCGGCAATGCTCCCACGATTCCCGAAACAAACTGAACAATGACTTCCGCCCCTGCTTCCAGCAAATCCGGCACATTTTCCATGACAAGTGAGACGAAATCCGCAATCAGATTGACTGCCATTCCCAACAATCGGGGCAATGCGTTTACAATCCCATTGACCAGATTGCCAACGATTTCCGCCCCAAGTTCTAAGAGCTTGGGGATGTTGTTCATGATAAGCTCAATCACATCAGCAACCAGACCGACTGCCATGTTTAACAGTTTCGGCAATGCTCCCACAATCCCATTGACCAGATTATCAATGATTTTCGCCCCTGCTTTCAGTAAATCCGGAACAGTATTCATGATGCTTTCCACAATTGTTTCAACAGTTTCAACACCGACTTCTAAAATTTTTGGTAATGCCCCCATAATGGAATTGAATAAACTTGTGATGATATTTCCGCCAATTTCCAATAAATTTGGTAGATTATCACTGATTCCAGTGAGGATGGCATCAAACAGCATTGTGCCAGCATCCAATAATACCGGAATGAGCGTTGAAATGGCATTCACGAGAATTTCACCGATACTTCCAGCTGTCTGGAGCAATGCACCCATTCCGGCAGAAATCCCCTCACAAAGTTTGGAAATGAATTCAGCTCCCTTTTCGGCAATTCCTGCAACACGGTTAGAAAATTGAGAAATAAGGTAAGAAAGCAGACTTTCCGCCATTTCAAAAATGCCTGAACTATCAGAAGAAAGCCCCTCAATAAAGGCATCAATCAGGATTTCCCCTGCTTCAAACATTCCAGTTACTTGGTTATAAAGATTGTTGATAAGCCCAGAAATGATATTATGTGCGAACATAAGCAGTTTTCCAGAATTTTCTGTAATTCCAGAAATCATTGTTTGAATCAGAGAACTTCCGACTTGCACAAAACTTTTCGTGAGTTCACGACTTTGTTTGCCAGCATCAATCAGCAAATTTGCGATAGTAATTGATAATTTGGGCAAGGTCTGAGCTACACCAGCAATGAGATTTTCAATCAGGATTGAACCTTGACTTTTCATGGTACGCAAAACGTTTTGTAAAGCCTTCTGAATTTCGCCAACAATACCGGAAACACTGCCAACCATTTCCGGCAATGTCTCAATCAATCCAGAAATCATAGTTTCCGCTGATTGCCTGAAAATCACATTACTATGTGAAATTCTGTCCCCAATGTTCTTGATACCGTTCTGAATGACCGTCCCAACGTCCAGACTTGCCACCACATCAAGCACCGAATCCGCCACTTTCATGACACCTTCCACAATATCAGGGATTCCCTTGGTGATAAGGTCAACTGCTGTTGACAAGATGTTAGGTAAAACCGATTTTGCGGAATTTGTGAACCAATTCAGGAGAGAATCCAGACTTGACTTGACTTTGTTTTCTGCTTCTGGAATGCCATTCAGCATATCAAAAAAGCCCTTTGTCAAGTCCAGAAGAGCCGGAGCGACATTGTTGGTGATGGTCTGCACAATGCCACGGAATGCAGGCTCAAGCCCTTCATAGAGGGCATTTTTGACGGCATCCATAGCAGAACCAAGGGCTTTCACGTCACCTTCCAGATTATCATTGAGAACTTTCGCCATTTCGACCGCGGCTCCCTCACAATCAGCAAGCCCGTCAGTGAATTTCTGCAAATCCTTGTCAGGAGTATTGAGCAAAATCTTGATAGCTGTGGAAGAATCCGCTGTGAACACCTCAGAAAGAGCCACTGCCCCTAAATCGCCCTGCATAGAGCTGGTGACATTCTTAATGTCTGCCACAATATCGAGCATATCACGGTATTTTCCGGTCTCTTTGTCGATAACATCAATTTTGTTTCCGGCAATGGAAATCTGATTGTTTTCGTCCATTCTTGCGGATAAATCACGCATCACGGCAGATAAAGCCGTGCCTGCTTCACTGCCTTTTTTTCCCTGATTGGCAAGCATTCCGAGAGCAATTGTGACAGTATCAACACTTTGTCCTGCACTGTTCATGTTCGCCGCACAATTTTTGAAAGCTTCTCCAAGCATTTGCACGTTGGTGTTAGAATTTGCCTGCGCATAAGCCAGCTTATCAGAGAATTGTTCAGCTGTCATCACACTGTTAGAAAATGCGCTCATGTAATCTGTCACCATGTCGGAAGCCTGAGCGAGACCCATTCCGGAAGATGCGGACAAATTCAGCACCCCCGGAAGTGCGGAAATGGATTTTTCCGCATCCCATCCAGCCAGAGCCATGTAACCGAGTGCATCCGCACATTCTGACATAGAAAATTGAGTGGTTGCGCCGAACTGTTCAGCGGCATCTTTCAGGCTTGCAATCTGTGCTTCTGTTGCGCCAGCGGCTTTTTGTAGTGAAGCCACGTTAGACATGGAGTTTTCGAAAGCCATGCCCACATCAAGTGCATCTGTCACAATGGATTCAAAACCATTCCACCCCGTGAGCTTGTTCAGTGCATCCAATGCACCGCTAGCCAGTCCAGACAGCGCACTGCCGATACTGCCCTTGACAGTTTCGCCGAGTTTTCCAAAACTCCCCGAAACTTTGTCACTTAAACCGCTAACTTCCTTTTGCAATTTTGCGGAATCGCCGTCAATCTGAATCACAATTTTTCCGTCTGCCATTTCCTCACCTCCTAGCCGAACACATTCCCGATTTCGAAAGCATTCATTTTCTCTTGTGGAATCCGGATTTGTCGTTGAATTTTCAGAATTCGTTTCTTTTCGTTTTTGTCCTTGATTTCGCCGATATTGATACCTCTGTAATACATTCGCTGTTTGATGGGAGTATCTTCTGGAAGTGCATCAAACAGGGCTAAAAACAAATGCCAGTGCATTGTTGCATTCAGCAGGTCAATGTGATATTCTGATAAGAAAGCGGCATAAATATAAGGCGCATCAAAGCTCCATGAGAGAATTTTCTTTGATGAGCCTTTGTTTTGGGATTGTTCCGGAATATCGCCACGAATCGCAAAACGGATAAGGGCTTGAATACCTTCTTCCCAAATTTCCGGCTCAATCCTATCTTGATACCAACGCAACGCAAAAAGCATCTTCTCACGTTCTGAAATTTTCGGTTCTTCCAACATATCAAAGAATTTGAGCCAACTTTTGAAATCTGTATAAATTGGGTAATCCTTCCCCGAAACCCTCACCGTTTCGGGGAATTTCTCATATAGTAAGTTCATTCCGGCTTGTATTTTTCAATCAGGCTATTTTGTTCTTTTGCGATTTCGATAGCCTGCCCCTCAACAAAAGCATAAAATTCAGCCAGAATTTTGTTATATTTCCGGACACTGTCGGGGATGTCCTTAAAAATGACCCTTGCCGAACCATCTCCAAGCAAATCATCAAAGAATTTGCGGAACACTCCGCAATAGCGGTGAATTGATTCAGAAGTTTTCAGTTTTTCAAAGCTGTCTTCGGGGATTTCTTTTGCAAAGATTTCTCTTGTTTTGTCCAGTCTCTCGTAAAATCCTGCTTCAGAAACATCCACTTCAAGCCCATAGAATAAATCATTCATTCAATTATCCTCCATTATTCTACAATTGTGATTGTCTGCCAGTCGTCGGAAGTGGTAACAGTGATTTCTTCCGGCGCACCAGAAGCCTTGAAATTGCCGGAATAGGTCATTGCATCAGTAGAGCCACCATCAGAATCCGGAATGACAGAATATTCACGCTTGATAGCAGTTGCCTTGATAACACCGTCTGTTGTTTTGATGGTTGTCAAGTCCACCTGAATGATGGTTCTGGTAGCCTGACCGCCAATTTTCTCATGTTCGTGAATGTCGATAATATCGTCAAGCACCATATTCCCTTTGTAACGGTCAAACGTGTAGGCAATCGCCGGAGCAAAGCCAGAAGTAGAAACTCTGTCGCTTGTTTCATCCACATAGCGACGGGAGTATTCTGACGGATTTTTAGAAGTGGAAAGGTCTGTGAAGCCTTCCATTCTCAAATAGGTGATAGCACTTGCACTTTGTGCCGGAACACCGTAAAAAGCCAGCTTTTCGGCACGCTGTACTAAATTGCCACTGTTCAAATTTTTACCCATGATAATACCTCCATGACTGATAATATTGTAAACTTAACTGCACCTGATAACGGGCAGTATTTTCCTCAGTATCGTAGACATATGGCATAGAATTGATAGCAATGGAAAGGGCTTTTCTGTCCATGCCTAAATTGATGAACTGAGAAAGCCCCCTTGCATTATTTTTTTCTATCCAGTCCACGAAATTTTCATAAAATCCCGAATTTTCGAGATTTTCAAGCACATTCATTCCGTAATACTGACGGCTTGCAAATACGAACTGAAATTGTCGCAATTGACCGCCGTCAGCATATCGCTTGATAATGGGGTCAGATGGAATGGCATCAATTGTGTAAGCAATTCCCTCTGAATCAAGCTTGTCAATGCCTAGAATTGCATTGTTTTCCAGCAATGGGCAGGATGCAATATAATTCCGGACAGTTTCCATCAAGGTCATAAAATATATTTTCCTCCTACCTTTTGCGCTGTGTTCCTCAAAATCTGATGTTTGCAGTCGTACCAGCACCGGAACGCCCATTTACTGCCCTTTAGTCCTCTGTGTTTGGCATGATGCCAGCGCATCACGGCATAAGGCGCAACCCAGACCAATTGCCCTTGTTCCGGTTTTGAATAAGCATGACCGGATTGTTTGAGCCGTCCGGTCAGTTCCGGTAAATAGGGGTCACATTTCCGGAGTAACTGCGTTGATGCATCCGCCACAATTTCACGGCGAATTTTCGGAATTTTCTGATAAACTCCCCTGAAATCTGTAATGACTTTCAATTCGCTATCACCTCAATGTGTCTGACATTCCATGAACCGAACAAGAAATTCCGCACTTCTGAGACAGTTAAAGCCTCTTTTTGCGGAATATCTTCAAAAAACGCTCCTAACATGATTTTATCATCTTTTTGGGGCATATACGGAATTTTTGATTGATGGATGATGAACAAATAGCCGTTATTGGGTTCACGGCTGGTATTCTGAACTGTCTGCGCCGTAGTTGCCTGACAGTACACATCATAGAAAACATGAGGAACATAGACTTCCATGTGGTCTTGAATGGTCTTTTCCCAGACCGTGCAACATTCTGAATTGGTAAACATCAATCATCACCACCCACATCATAAATTTCAATCGCTCCATAACGTTGACGAATCAAACCAAGGTCTTTGAGTTCGTTTTTTAGAAAATAAAGCGACTGTCCGCCATTTAAATAGGTGGTTGTCAGACTGTAAGCTCCGATGGATTCCGTACCGCCGGAAACAGTGGAGGACTGATTGACAGCATCCAAAGCCCGACAAACCGCCTGAATGACAGCGACTTTGACAGCAAGCCCAAAATCCTCATCTTCTGCAATCATGCTGTCAAGGTCATTGCCGTATTTTTTTGCAATCGTCCGCAATTTAGCGGAAGCCTGTACAAGCAGAACTTCCGCCGATTCCATTTGTTGCGCCGTGAGCGATTTCCCGATTGCCTGAATATCGCTCACATTCGCATAAACTGCGCCCATTATTCAGCGACAATCTTAGAAAATGCCTGATTATCAAGAATTCCCCAGCCAATATAAGCCTCAGAGCGGAGTACAATCTGATTGAGCCGTTTCAAGTCGCCCTGACCGTCGGGGTCGCCGTATTCGATAATCTCCAGCGGAATCTGTTCAGCGAATCCCCAACGGAACGCATTAGCGAAATCGCCCACAATGGCACGGATTTTGCTGTTTCCGAAAGAAACTGTACTGTTGACATTCAGCGGAATGCCGTTGAACGCAGACGGAGAACCGCCGAAACGGAATTCGGGATAAATGGAAAGGTTGCTGTCTGTGGTTTTCATGCGACCAATGTCAGAAGCCATCACCGGAGACATAGCGATACCAGTAATTTCGCCATTGTCACGGATAGGATAGACTGCAAGGTCAAGCACATCATCCGGAGCATCTGCATCGTAAGTGATAACGCTTGCAGTTGCAGTGATGGTCTTGTCAAAACAGTTGTTTCCGATGATAGCAGAAGCAGTATTGTCAGCCGGATTGACTCCATGAATCGCCATAATGTCAAAACCTCTTGCAATTTTTTTAGCGAAACCGTCCGTGAAAGCACTCAGATAGGGAATCTGTTTTTCTTCTGCGAGGTTGACGAATTCGTCAGTCAGGCGGTGCTGATACACGACTTTCAGTGGCTTGATGGTGATAACATCAAAACTTGCATCACCGGCAGGCTTCTGACCGCCTTCCCCGACAATTGCAATTTCTCCGTCCATCGCAAAAGTGAAAATATCCGTCCCAGCAAACGGCATGGGGGACTGTCCGCAAAGTTTCGCAATCGCAGAATGCCCCTGTACCTTGTTGAAAAGTTCGCTTGTGAGTTCGGGGTTGAACAAAGTTCCTTTGGTTGTAATCGTAGCCATGAGTTAAATCCTCCTTAATTATTTTTCAGTCCATGCAACAGCTCCACAAGAGAGGCATTGCCAGAAAGTTTGCCGTCATTGGAACGGAAAGTTGGCGGAACACGTTTTTGAACCGTAAACTTTGCGAATGTTTCCGCATCCTGTCTGATTTCGTCCTCTGTCGCACCGTTGAGACGTTCCGCCAATTCAAAAGGAATGCCCTTTTCATGGGCGATTTTCATTTTCAGGTTGACAAGATTCTGACTGTCAGCGTTCGCCTGAGCGGTTGCGAGTTGCTGTTTGAGTTCGTCAACTTTGGCGGTCAATGTAGTGACCTTGGTTGTGAGCTTGTCGGAATCTGCCTGAACCTGTTCGGGAGACTTCCAGCCCTCAAACTGTTTGTCATGTTCTGCAATAATGCCGTCAAGGGCTTCCTGCGTTTCAATTGGGGTAAATTCTGTTTCCATCTTCAAAACTCCTTTCGGTTAGACAATTTCCCAGTCGTCCGCCAGCATATCTGTTTGACTTGCAAGCCATCCTACAACAAGCTGTTTCTGTGCAGTATACATGGCGATAGTGTCAAGAACTTCCGGTGTATGTTCGGGAATGCCGTCACCATAATTTTCAGTGATTGCATTATGCAAAGATTTTCCATGAATCAATACAAGATGCATTCCTTTTCCGTTCCAGCCTTTTCTTGCTACTTTGTAGCCATTTTTCAGATTTTCAATTGCTTTTCCAAAGTTCATAATATTCTCCTTTCAGGGATAACAAAAGCACCTCATTCTCGAGATGCCGTTTGACTTGCTTCCAGTTCTGGTCTTTCATCAAGATAACTTTGTAATTTTCCAGCGGTTTCCTGAATTGCAAAACTAAGATGAATCTTTTCTTCCATTGATGCAAGGTCGTCATTTTGAACACCCTGCAAAAATTTCAACTGTTCTTTCAGCACATTATAGTAATACATGACGTTTCTCCTTCTATGTCGATGGTTAGTCTTGATTTCACTTATCAGTATCAGCAACAGAATCAAAAACTGACTTTTCGGCAGTTTTTCTGCTGTGATACATAGTGACATGATAGAATTTTTCTTTAAGAGTTGAACGGTCGAATACCGCATATTGATATTCTTGCAAGGGATTGACTGCCCTTGCTACTGCCAAGCTTCCACCATAAGCAAAATAAATGCACCATCCGTCAATGACTTCACTCAATTGCAACGGCTTTCCTGAAGGTACAATATAGTCAGGATTCATTCACATTCACCTTCCAATCCTATCAGAGGGACATCATCCCAGAATGAATATTCTTGGAAAGAAAGCCATGCATTATGCATAGCATATCTTCCTTTGAGTACTTCGCTGTTATATTCTGCAATTTCACCAGCTAAAACAACAGTATTTTGGCTATCTTCTGCGATTGCCTGTGTGATAGTCTGATACTTCGCCATCACTTCAATTTGTTTTTGTTTGGCAATTGGCGGAATATGAGTGAAAAACAAGAGAATACAAAAAAGAAACTCAGTTCCGAAACACACCAATCCACCAATGGAGAAAAATTCGCTGTATGTTTTGTCGTATCCAACAAAACAAAGAAATGTTGCCAATAACAGAATTAAAATCGTAAGCATAATTCACCTCAATAGAAAACTCTCTGTTTCCGTTTTTCTTTGGCGGTCACGGCTAACCAATGAGCAAGTGAAACCGATTCCAGCAAAGACACATCAACTGTTTCCAGAATCGAATTATAGCCGAAACCGCCCCCATTGCCAATGGCTCGATGTTCGGCATTGGTGACAGCCTGAGTCAAAGACGGCTGATTTTTATGACAAATTTCTTTTGCAAAAAGCTTTTGTTCAAAGATAGCATTCGCCTGTTGCACGTCCCGAACCGTCGGAAGAATCGGCTTGCATTTGACACCAGCGTCTTTCATTTCGTTCACCAGAATGTCTTGATTTCCAGCCCCATCAATGGCAACTTTTTCAGCGTGGACATTCCGCAAAAATGCAATAATCCATTGATTTCCGTCACGAACTGGACGGCAGTCAATGGACTCCACAAATATTTTGTTGTCGGATGTTTTGACAGCAACCGAAAGCGACACATTGCCGGAATTTTTCGCATACTTGACACCATAGAACAAGCGGATTTCTGGAATTTTGGGTGGTCTGTCAAGCTGTAACAGCTCCCAATCCTTGCCAGAAATAGCGGATTTCTGATTATACCGAATCCATAAGCCCAATCTTTGAATATTATCATCGGTTTTGTCGTCGCCTAATTCGTCACGAATGGTTCTTTCCGTGAGGATTGTACCAAGTGACGGATTTGTCTCATACCACAAATCAACATTGGACGTGTCGGACATGGCAGGCACGCTCCATTCTGCCCATCCGGCAGAATCCGTTTTTCCTGTCAAGATGGATTTCCGCAAATTCAGGAACACCGTACCAGACGAAACGGCAGTCGGCGGAGTACCGCACATGATAGTCTGCGGATTTTTCGAATCCGTGACGATATATTTCAGGGCGGTTTCTTGGTCGGCGGTATATTCCTGTGCCTCGTCAATAATCAAAAGGTCATACCCTTCACCGAGTCCGCCTTTTGTGGAGCGAGTTCGGAACTGGATTTCACCGCCTGAGCCGTCCAGCATTCTGATTAGCTCCGTACCACGTCTTTTTTCGGTCTTGAAATCTTCCTTTTCGGTATAACCTGCCTTTTCGAGACGGTCACAAATCTTTTCCCAAGCGTTCCTTGATGTGGTCACTCTGTGTGCCGTGTAGAGCGTTTTTTCTCCGTGAGTGATTGCCCATAAAGTCCGCATAATGAGCAGTTCAGATTTACCGTTTCGCCGTGGAACGGAATAGGCGAATTTCATATGCAGCCATAATCCGGAAGAATCCACCGCCATCATATCTTCTAACAGCAATTCCTGCCACGGTTGCGCCGTTCTTCCGGATTGGTTGTAAATTGCAACTGCTTCACTGCCCTTGGATTCCTTGTAAGGCAAGACCACCGAAACAGTCGGGGTCTGCCGTCCGAGCCTGATTTCGCTCATATGCAAGCCCCTTTCTGATTTATCACAAATTTTTCCAGTCGAAAGTCAACGGTAATTCCCGATTTGACACAATTTCCGTTTCCCTGAAATCCTGTTTTATGACCAGTTTGTCCGACTTTTGGCGGTTGCACGTCATGTGAGCCAACTGCAAATTGCTGATGTCAGACGGATGACCGCCTTTTGAAACTGGGATAATGTGGTCAATGCAAGGGCTTAACGGATGGGGAAATTTGAATTTGAAGTCCACAGGTGCGCCACAAATGCCGCAAATTTTCTGCGTGGCATAAATCCGCTTTTTGTTGGAATCAAACTGCGCCCTCTGCGTGCCGTTGTGGTCTGGTCTGAGATTCAGTTTCGGCATCGACAAATCTCTCTAGGCAAGGGATTCTCATTCAATTCTTTCATAATGTAATCTCTCTGCCGGCACAATTCTAGAAAATTCGCCATCTTATCAGGGAAACAGTCGGGACTGAATGTTAACTGCCCCTCTTCTTCCAAAAAAAAAGATTTCTCTAATTTTTCAATTTGACGAAGTCTATTTTCCAGATATTCACGATAAACTTCTTTTGTTACGTTCATTTTCATTCTTTACTCCTTTCAGGTATAACAAAACCGCCCTCATTCAGGAGCGGTTAAATGATTCATTCTAAATCTTTTTCAGTAATTTCGTAAATCGCAAGGCGATTATCAATAATTTCTTTCATTTCCTGATATGCTAAAGCTCTGCCAGATTTAAACAAATCTTTTGGCGAATCTTTACTTTCTTGGTCTGCTTCTTCATAGCGTTCTAATATTTCAGCCATTGTATCAGCAATAAAAAATTTCAAAGCATTTTCACTCATTGCCATTGTTTTCACCTCGTTTTCTTAATTCTTCCTCAGCTTCCTGAATGTCTTTTTCAAAATTGCTGATTTCTTTTTGCCAATGCCTTTTTAGCCCCTCTTGTCTTCGGGGGTCGTAAGTATCCCAATCTGGACAATGCTCATATGGATTTTGGATATAACCTTTGTGTTCTTCTGCTCTTTTAGCCCAAGAATCAATAGACTTTCTTAATTCTCTATCGCTTGATTTCGAAATATTTTTGTTTTCTTTCTTACTGGAAGCAAAAAATTGCATACTTATTCTTAATGGCTTTCTTTGTTCTATTCTACCACTATCTCCACTATTTGTCAAGTTGTTACCAATCCATTTGACCCCATCCCCATCACGAACGAACCCTTGTTTCCGGAGCTGTTCCGTTTCAAAGCGTTTCGCCTGTTCAGGAGTGAATCTAGTAGGGTGAACATCTGGAAGTGTGGGCTTTTCCTGCCAAGACTTCTGAGATTCTACCCATTTATGAGTAGTTCCTCCTGCTCCGTCACTTTCGCCGACAAGCCGTGAACGAGTCTTTGACGAACTATAAGTAATGGTGCAAGTACAATTGTCATGACGGCGGAAAACTTCTCTCAAGTCCCGATTATATCCCCAGAATGTACCTGATACCTGAGCGCACCAGTCGCAACATTCAGCTCCACCAGTTCGGGTGACTTGCACGAATAATCCTGCATTATTCCGGAATTTTGCATTGACCTGAATGAAACTGTCATGCATTGCATTCGCCACGTTGGAAACAGCATTCCGGCAACGTCTTTGAATGGTGCTGTCTGGTTCTGTAGTATCATTCAAAGAACCAGCGACATTTTGAGCACGTTCAGTCGGAAAACTCGGCTGAACAGGGTTCAAGCTGATACCATTTTTCTTATCCAGAGAAGATTGCACCTGTGCAAGCTTGTGATTGATTTCATCAAAAAAATCTTTCAGGAGCTGTTGACAGAGTTCTGAACGTCCTTCATCCGGAGGAAGTTCAAGAATATGTTTCGCCAGCTTTTCGCCTAGAATTTGAGACAACAGCCTTGAAAGCCTTGCAGTATCGTTAAAGTCGGCTTTTTGTTCATCAATTTTCTTTTGAATCGCCCTGTAATTGGGGTCATAAAATGCACGGACGTCAATTTCCTTCCGGACAATCTGATATAATTCCTGTTCTGTCAATCAGCATCACTCCTCAGCCCCGTCAAAGCCCGAATATTTCTAGCACCAAGGAATCCCTCAGAAGCCTGATTGATTTTCAAGATAGCATCACCGATTCCACCGAGTGCGCTTGCATCCGGCTCAAAAATCGGCATCCATTCCGCCTGTGTTCCGGCGAATGCACTTCTTGAATAGGTGTAGTTATCCCGAAGGCAAGCCGACAAAAAGCCCACATTGAGAAATCCCGTTGCAAATGTTCGTTGTGCCTTCCGAGCCATCAGGCGCAAATTCTCATGACTTGCCTTGATAGCTTCAGAAGATGCAGGATTATCTGTACTGAACCCCAAATCATCAAGGGTCAGACCAGTTTCACCAGCGAAAACGCTAGCCAGCATTTTCATTTGGTCAACGAATGGAGTCATAGACTGCCCCTGAAACTGCCCGATTGTGGGTTTGTCGTTTTCGGCATCTTTCTGTACGGCGAAAAAGCTAGAAATTGTCGCATACATTCCGTTAAATTCCACATCAGGAGAAAGTCCGACAATATATTTTTGCGGAACGCTGTAAAATTCGGCGGAAACCTCCGAACGTCTGAGCGTTCGAATCACAGTTTTCACGCAATCCATGCAGGAACGTGAAATTCTAGAGTGACCGAAAGGACGTTTTGCATCGGGACGGTTGACAATGGGAACAAGGAGCGGAAACGGGGCTTTGTGGTGCAAAGTCAGACTTTCGTCAAGAATGCCATTTCGGTAATACTGCGTTTCGAACGGCAGAAAATACGCTTCCAGAGTGGGCTTGTTTGTCTGCGCATCACGTTCAATGACCGCATAGCCCTCAGTTAAAAGCATGGTAACGGGGTCAATTTCTCCTGTTGCGTTTGCGCCGTCAATGACCTGTAACCGAGGAAAACCGTTTTCGTCCAGCTCAATAAAGATGAAACTGCAAGCCGAAATGAGGGCAGAGGATACCGCCGAATCAATCAGAATATCTTGATTGTTCAGCCGGAAGATTTCGTTCAGATTACCGCCGTCATTGGAAAATTCCAAGAATGCGATTCTGTCCGCTAACGAATCGACCGCTTTCGCACACCATCCGAGGGAGTGCGCAACATTCCGAAAGCTTGCCGGAAGCATATTGCTGATTTCCGGAACATAATTTTTCATCTCATAATATTGGTATCGTAAGTTGACACGAGTCTGCTTTTGGGTCAATTTCCGTTTGAGCCATTCCAAACCATATGGCATCTTGTCTCACATCCTTTCTTTGCGCACAATTTTGAGCAGTGGCGGTTTTGGAGTCAGGGAGGGGATGCCCTAGGGGTCTCCTCCCCCCCTGTTATGAAGGCATACAAAAAGCACCCGACTTTTGCCGGATGCCTTTCGCCATAAAAATCAAGAAGGTAAAGCTGTTTGCATTCTTTGATACTACTATTATATCACTTTTCAGACTGCAATTCAATGCAAATTTTATCAAGTGCAGATTTGTGTTTGTAATGAATTGTTCTTGTACTGTAATGCATTTTCTCCGCTATCTGCTCAAATGTCTCATATGCCAGATAATGCCGGATAAGGATGGTTTGAGCATCCAAATCAGGGATTGCTTGAATGACAGCTGTAATTTCTTCACGAACCTGAAGAAGTTCACGCAATCGGGCTTGTGTCCTGCGCTTTGTTTCTGCTAACTGAATCAATGCCGTTTCTGTGCTGTTTTCAGATGTTTTCCCTGTACCGTCTCCGGAACGTGTCAGACGTTCAGCAATACTCTGGTCACGTTCCAATTTGGCAAGCCATGCCTTATAATTCTTTTCGGCATGGAACGCACGGTTCAGCCACTGGATTTTTGCAAGTTGTTCGGTTGTCATGTCGTCACTCCTATTCCAAAACAACCGCCATTTCAGGAGGAACAAGAAAAGGGCGGTCGTTTCTGGTAAAAATTTTTGAAAGGGGTAAATACAATGGCATCCATTGAAAATGTGGTTGCAGAGGACGGACTCGAACCGCCAACCTCTAGGTTATGAGCCTAACGAGCTCCCTTTGCTCTACTCTGCCAATTATCAAGCTAGCAATGTGAAGATGATAAAGAAGCACTGCCAATTTGACAATAAATAATGTACAATACCATTATAATATAATGTGTTTTTCATTGTCAACGAAAGTTGCAATTCTGCAATTTTGTTGCAACCCTGCAACTTTTTCCAGTTATTGGAGCATAATAAAAAGACCTCTGAAAATTTCAGAAGTCTTTTTTTCCGGTCATAAGATATAGCAGCGACACGTGAAAAAGAATCGAAAGCCTGACTGTGGTTCTGTGGTCTGGTTCTGCTTGATTGTGTTCCCAGCGACTGACCGTACTCTTGTCCACATAAACACGTTTTGCAATTTCCGATTGTGTCATATGCCGAGCTGTCCGGAGTAAGTAAATCCGTTCGCCTATCGTTTGCATTTACATCATCTTTCCTTTTGTTGGGATTACGGTCATCAATCTATCATGATAATTATAACACGGATGTGAGTTCTTGTCAAATCAAACAACTATATCTTGTTATACCTATCTCAGAAAATCTTCTTTGCTTTGGATGTTTGGAGCGATACGAGTGAAGTCGATTCCGTATGTCTTTTCAACAAATTCCATGCAGTCTTGACAGGTGATGGTCTTTCCTAAAAAGTGTTCTGGCATCTCCAAAGCACAAACAGCCCCGTCAAAAATTTCATGAATTGTTTCTTCATCAGCTCCACGAAGTTTCATGCCGTACAGAATCATGGCGATAGTCTGACGGACAATATCGGTTGACAGCTCCGTGAACATTTTATATTTTTCCTCATTGTACAAGCGGTAAAATTCTTCTTTTGCCAATTTCTCAGCTTTGTACAAGACCACATTGTTACTCAATGCTTTCATTTCATTCCGCTCCTTCTTTCAGCAAAGTGGCTTTTGACTTTCTCACTTTGTAATGTATTTCGATTGTATCATCTACCAGCATCGGGCAGGAATAGACAACTTCAGATTGCAATAAGTCTTCGTCTGTGTTTTCTTTCATCGTGTAAGCTTCTTCTTTTTTGATTGGCTTGCCTGATAATGATTTCACCTGCACCATGATGTTGGGCGGTAAGGTTTCCAGATAATCGAATAGTCTCAGTTTTCTTGATTTCAGCATTTTCTTTTCTCCTAAAGTTCAAATTTCGGTTCACGGTATAAGCCGTTCCGATGTTTGTAATCCATCAACAACAGTTTCACTTCCGGACTGCTATCACAATCAATTGCACAGTCAATCAAAGTGTGAATGTGTTTGTGTACAAATTGCTGATAGCCTTCCAGATTCAGAAAGGCTTCAACAAATTCGGCTTCTGATATTGCTACTGCCGTCATGACATACACTAACAGGCAGTCAGGCATCGTAGCAATGATGTATTTGATTGCATTTCTCGAAGGCTTTCCAGCGATGAGGTAGGCTCTGTGGATTCTTTCCAATCGTTTCACAAAATAATATATATCTCCATTGAGACATTCAATCATGTAAAGGGTGTTCCATGCACAATGATTAACATCAATTTCATACATCCATGCTCTTAACCACATGCTATCACCTTCTTTCTGATTTGGTTGGAGAATGTACTTTGTCGAGGCTTCTCTTCTCGTTCACGTTGGACACGTTTCCGCAAAAGTTCGTTTTCTTCCTCCAACAGTTCCAAGCGTTCCTGCATGAGTAACAGTTCTGCATCACGATACTTGTCTTTCTGTTTCTTGCGTTTGCGTAATTCTGCGACACGTTTTCTTGTTTGTTCTCGCTTGACTTCTACCCGACATTTGTCACAATACAAAATTCTGATGTGAGAAAAGTAATCGGAATCAGGTGTTGAAATGACAACTCCACAGCGTTCACATTGCTTGTTTTCCTCGCTCATCATGATGCATTCACTCCCCTTCTGACCTTTTCGGGGGCTGATTGCGTTACCGTTTGCGTTACAACGGTACTATGCATTTCATCAATCTGACGGAGCAGGGAAGAGCGGAGTTGCTCACGTTCTTCATAGACAGTTTCCAACATGAGTTGTGTTGACTTCCTGCCGTCCATCCAGAAACGAAATGATTTTGTTTGTCCGGTGGCATTGTCTGCCCACGACATGGAGAGAGGTTTTTCTCTGACTTCCGGAGCAGTCAGCTCCAGTTCGGTTATCAGGTTCTCAATACTTTCCAGCTCGTTGATGGTCTTCCCCATCGCCTGATGCAGTTCCCTGACCTGTTCAAAATCATAGGTGGTGTCCGTTTTCTCAGAGGAAAGGGAATGCGGAAAGTACAGTTCCCTCACCTTTTTGAGAATCCAAACCACTAAGGCAATACACAGCCCTGAAAAAATAGCTTCCATAAAAATCCTTTCCGAAGTCTTGACAAGAAAGCAAAAGTATGGTATACTATTCCTATCGAGACTTCTATGGTAGGTTTAGATAGTCCATTTGACAGCTCCGGTTCTCACATCCTCCGGAGTTGTCTTTTTATTCTTCTGGTCGTTCGGGGATTGGCAACCAATAAACAATTCTGCATAGCTCTCTGATGTTAGTATCAGCTCCAGTTCTCATTAGCTCTAGCTCGTCAAGTCTTGTCATTGCTATGCTCCTTTCTCTTCTCCCCTTGTGGGGGAAGGTCTAAACAGTTGCTCAGATATACATAGTATCAGCTCCTGTCTTCATGAGTTCTTATTATCCCTTGGAAACTCCTGCTGATAGCTCAACAGCTTGTATCCCATTTCCTTACAGTGCTGTTTCAGGATGTTTACGCCCTCTTTTCGGGATTTGACTGTAACAGCTACCCTTCCAATGTGCTTTTCATTGCTCCGGTCACGGTACACAAACGAAAACTGATTGACGAACTGCTTGTATCAGAAATTGCCCACCTCTTCGCCGTGGAAAGTTGGCAGAATGTTTCCTGCACTATATCTTTTGATAAAGTCAGGCAAGACAGCGGTCATATATCTTTTTTTGTCCCTGACAATATCGCCGGAATCGGCTTTTATCTCCAGTAAACGCTTGAAATAGTAGAAAAAGCCGTCTGCAAATTCATCCAGTTCGCTGTCAATGCGGTCAATCAGGAACAGCTTTTCTTTGAGTTCGTAGCCATCAACAACACGCTTTCCGGCTCTGTTCGTGAAAATCAGTTCCGTGAGAGAATCTGCAACGGAAATCAGAAAATGACAATATTCTGTGTCGTTCACCTGCAAATGTCCTTCAAAGTCCATTCTTTCTTTCAGCCATGATGTAAAGGCTTGTCTTTCGGACTCTTCTTCTGTGGCAATGTGGTTGTTTTCCGTTTCCGGCTTGGTAGCTGGTTTCTTTGCCTTGATTTTATCCAGAACATGGATGATGGTATTTTTGATAAACTTTCCTTTTGCTTCCGGATGTTTCAGGCGCAGTAATGCCGTCTTAATGATTTCAGTCAGATTCTGCATAAAATCATGCATATCCAGAATCAGAGAAAATTTGCCTTTCAGCTCCGCATTCTCATCAATGATTTCATTGAGACTGCTTGTGATGCAGTCAGTCAAGTCCTCAGTGCTTTCAGAATTTTCAACAGGCATTTCAACAGTTTCAACAGTTTCTGTTTGCAGTTCCGTCTTTTCCGTTTCAGAATAGACAGACAGACTACAACAAGAAAAAGTATTGAGATATAATAAGTATATTCCTTCATCTCCGTAGCACGGATTTTGTGTCATGGATGAAACACCATTTTCAGGTGTTTCTGTCTCCGACTGCTTGCCGAAGTAAGGATTATCAGAAGGCGAACGGTAGAACTGGTAGGAATTATGTGTGAACCGTCCCCATTGGTCACGGTTCTTTCTGATGTGGATGTAGCCAAGGGATACCAGTTCGGAAATCGCCTTTCTGACTCTGTTGATACCCATTCCGAGCATATCCATCCAATCGCTGAAACTTGTCAGGCGTTCGTCTTCTGGGTATAAAGCATACAGCACAGTCATCAATGACAAAGAATCCATTGACAGACGTTTTTTGATGACATCTTTCACTAGTTCATTGCTGATTTGTGTATAGTTTCCGGTCAGTGGCTTCCTGTCAAAAGTCGCATCCATAAAGTCTCTGTCTGTCATGGTTCTTTCCTCCTTCACGCTTGCTTTCTGATGAGCTTGTCAATGTAATATTCAAATTCTATCCTTTCCCTGTCAGAGAGTGGCACTCTGATGGGGATTTCTTTTTTCCCTTTTGTATACGGAATAAGCTTGTCTAGTCCTCTTCGAGATGTATCAACAGCGATTCGTCCCCGACACCACAAAAATCAATGGTGCGGTCTCTCAATTTCAGATACGTTTCCTCTGACATATCATTAAATGTGCCGGAAGTGATATAACTGCCGTTCTCATCGAATACCTGAAAATAGGTATCACCGTCAAAAATATCGTATAATTCCTTCAAGTACATGGGTTTTCTCCTTTCTCGTTGGTGTAGTCGAGTTTGACATTAATAATCGCACGGTTCAGCTCTGTGCAGAAGTCTTTCAGCTCCTGCAAGGCTTGTTCTTTGTTTCGGGCAGAAATCGGATGAATTGCAACGTGCCGTTCTCCCCTCTTGTCTAGATATTCGTATTCAAAACGGTAAATCATATCCATTCCCTTTCTTCTACCAGTTCAAGGCAGAATCCAACATTTTCTGTTGCTGATTGCTTGACATTCTGGTGTAAATGGCTGTGGTGTTAATGCTGGAATGTCCCAGCATATCCGATACAAAACTGATATTTCCGGTACTCTCATACACTTTGATAGCGAAATGATGGCGGAACGAATGCGGATGCATGACCTCCGGAGCAATACCGTAACGTTCGGCGAACCTCTGTAAAGCATTGTAAAAAGAAGTCGTTCCCATTGGGTTTGCTCCGCTCCATTTGGCAGATTTGGCACGAATGACGAAATCTTCCGGCTTTAAGTAATAGAGATAGCCTTCCAGCTCCCTTTTCAGACAAGACGGAATGAGAATTTTTCTGACCTTGCCTTTGGATTCGAAACGAGCATACCCTTTCATGAAATCACGTTTCCGTAGTCTGACCGCCTCTGAAATGCGTGCGCCTGTTTTAGCAAGAATCAGAATGTTATAATACCACTGTCTTTCCTCGTCAAAAAGCCTGTCCATTAAGTAGCGGTAATCATCATCAGAAATGACATTCTCCACGGAATTGATGCGCTGAATCTTCAAGGACTTGACCGGAATCGCCTTTTCCTGAAACTTGGCATAATGCCGGATAGCACTCAAATACAAATTCACCGTGTTCGCACTGCAACGCTTTGACAGCTCTGTTTTCCATGCAAGTACATTCTCTTTGGTGAGTTCCCCGAACTCTTCAAAATACCCTGCTACTGCATTAAGATAAGTGAGTTGTGTTTTTGGTGACAATTCCTCCGTTTTCATGAAGGCAAGATATCCGGTCAAATCAAGAATGATTCTTTGTTCGTTCATAATTGCTTTTCACCTCCTCAAAAACTAATATAATACACATTATATTTTGCTTTTGGCAAACAATCCGCCAAAAATCGGGATGAATTTTTTTTGAAAAAACCACGGTTGAACCTTGTTTTTTCGGTGGTGCAGGGCTTTGATTCCGGCTCAAAACCCTGATAACAAGAAAAGCCGTTTAAGGAGTACAAATGGTATAAGCTAATTTTCAATCGGTGCTTGACGAGGGAACGGCATTGGCTCTCCCCATTCTTCTTTTGGCGGTAAGATGGGATTCCCTTCCTCATCAAACTTGTATTCCCATTTGGGAGTTGGGTAATACTGCTGATCGAGGTCGTTTTCAATGCGGTACTTTGAGCCGTCATATTCTTCCTCTGGATGTGCAATGCCGTGAAGTCCCTTCCGGACGGCTTCCACGTGTGCATCAAATTCCGGCTTCGTGTAATGCGGCACTCTGTAAGTAAATGAAGATTTCACATTCAGGCATCTGCCATAGACGTAGTGGTAGTTCTCGTCATTCCATTCACGAATGATTTCATATGCCCCATTGGGGTATTTGGGTTTCTTCTTTTCTTCACGTTTCTGTTTCTGCTTTGCCCTGATTTCCTCTTTGTGGACTTGATAATAGGCTTTGGCATATGCTTTGCGCTCTTCTTTAGTCATGATTATCACCTCACTTGAATTTATGTGTTTCGGGTTTTGTCCTATGCCGTTACAGCTCAAAGGGGTTAGCCTGATACAGGTTGTGCTTGCGCTTGTATTCTACTAACAGGATGTAGCATTCGTGGGATTTTGACTCAATGGCTAAATCAATCAATTGGTCAATTGTTTTCTGAAAAATCAATCCGCCATACGTCCCGCCATACACCTCGTCAAGCCTCTCTAAATGTCGCACAAACCTATCCATTAAAATTTGATTTTGCAAAGCTTCATCTAAAATTTCGGCATCATTCATTTTCACAAGCATTTGCCACTCATGAGTATACAAGGTGTTTGCCTCCTTGCAGCGAGCCCACATAGATTCTCTGTGTCCGAAATTTTTGTCATAGTACAGTCTTCTAGCCCATTTAAGTTCAGTCATGTCTTTCCCTCCTCTCTCTTCCGGAACAGCTCCGCCCTTGGAACGTCCAGAAAGTCGCTCAACACCATTTCTTCTGAGGGGCTGAATTTAACGTAACCGTTCAAACGCTTGTCTACCAGATTCTTACTAATTTCTAATAGCGTTGCGACATCATAACGGCTAACACCCTTTTCAATCATGGTTGCTTCCAGCTTTGGATATAACGTCATTGTTGTCATAGAATTTTTCTCCTTTTGGGGTTGATTTTTCTGCACATCTATGTTATAATAAAAGTAAAAAAAGAATTTTTGAGTAAATTTTTACTTGTTCAATTATATTATAACTCATAAATTTATGAGTGTCAAGAAATTTGTTAAAAATAAATGATTTTTGTATAAATGAATGAATTTATAATCATTTTTTTATGCAAATTATCTAACCTGTACATTCATGGAAGGAGGATTTCAAATGAAAACTGATTTTGACGTGAATTGCCTTGTCAGTAGAATAGAGTTGTTGTGTGTACAGAACGGTATAACAAAAAGCAAGTTGTTTGCAGATTGTGGAATGAGCCGAAACACTATTAACAACTTAAAAGGTGGTTCTATTCCTTCCGTAGACAAAATAGCTTCGATAGCAGATTATTTCGATGTTTCTATTGACTATCTGTTAGGCAGAGAGGAAAGCCCTGTTCGGGTGAATGGTCATGTAAACGGAGATAACAGCGTTCAGAATATTACTGACAGCCCTGTCACGACAATACAAGAACCGCCAAAGCAAATCATTGCCGACGGTTTGACAAATGAATTTATACAGGTTTTTCAGGGGCTTTCTTTCCCTGATAAAATGGAAGTGATGAATTTGACAATGCAGAAAATGCAGAAAGGAGCATGAAAATTTATACGGGAAATTTTGTTTATTATACACGAAAGGGGTTGTGCATATGTTTTGGGACAGATTCGAAGAACTTTGCAGAGTGTCAGGGAAAAAGCCGAGTCCTGTGGGAAAAGAAATTGGTGTTTCTGCAACCGCTGTATCTAAATGGAAAGAAGGCACAATTCCAAACGGCGAAATTTTGATGAAAATAGCTGATTACTTCCATGTATCGGTGGATTACCTGTTAGGCAGAGAGGAAAACCCTGTTCGGGTAAATCTGCATATTTGACAAGAAACTGAATCGGCTCATGAAAAGGCTGGATTCTGATGCACAGGAAGGAGCATGATAATTTTGAATCAATATTGTATGTACCTCCGCAAGTCTCGCATTGATGCAGAAGCGGAAGAACGTGGAGAAGGTGAAACTCTTGCAAGGCATCAGCGAATTTTGATGGAGCTTGCCAAAAAGCGAAATATTGAAGTGACTGCAATTTACAAAGAAATCGTCAGCGGTGACAGTTTGGCAGTCCGCCCGCAAATGCAAGCCATGCTACAGGCAGTCACAGAAGGAAAATATACTGGCGTCCTCTGCATGGAAGTGGAACGTCTTGCAAGAGGTAACACCATAGACCAAGGCATTGTTGCACAGGCTTTCAAGGAATCCAGCACTTTGATTGTCACTCCTACGAAAACCTATAACCCAGATAATGAAATGGATGAGGAATATTTTGAGTTTTCCCTGTTCATGAGTCGCCGAGAATATAAGACCATCAAGAGACGATTACAAGCCGGAAGATTGGCAGCTATCAAGGAAGGGAGTTATATCAGCCCGACAGCTCCCTATGGCTATCGGAAAACACACCCTAACAGTAAGGTACATTCTCTTGAAATTTTCCCCGAAGAAGCAGAAGTCGTTGAGAAAATCTTTGCAATGTACGAAAACGGAAACGGTTCGAGAGCGATTGCCGTGGAGCTGAACCGCTTGCA
>Ga0326514_10000507_pt1 | contig 26407 bp, 20 predicted proteins | sample 3_2548_0518_D_FD_203653 | JGI IMG/M metagenome (GOLD analysis project Ga0326514, IMG submission 203653) | Bovine rumen microbial communities from UC Davis, California, United States - 3_2548_0518 | ecosystem: Host-associated > Mammals > Digestive system > Stomach > Rumen | place: USA... | reverse complement strand
TTGCACGACTATTCGACCTCGATTGAGGTGGTTTCGGCGGGAAGGAATCCTGCGGAAACCATTGAACCATTGATGATTACAGCGATGAAAGAATGTTTGGTTGACTTGTCAGGCTATCAACCGAAAAATGTTACAGAATTCGATTTTTCCGCTTTCGATGCAGTGTACGAATGTCCCGATTTTCCTTCGCCAACAACCCTCGAAGAATTTCGCGAACTACGCGACTTCATCAAAAACGAGGCGTATCTGTTTTTCCTAAGCATCCGCCAATCTCCCCAACATCCCTAAACTCTCAACTCTAAACTCTCAACTCTAAACTCTCAACTATTTGTAAACCTCATTCTCGTCAATCAAATTATTCAACAAAGCATACACCGTGAGGCCCGAAACAGACTTGATTCCGGTTTTGCGCGTGATGTTCTTCCGGTGCGAGATGACAGTGTGGATTGAAATGTTCATCTGGTCGGCTATCTCCTTGTTCATCAAGCCTTTGGCAACGGCAACAAGCACATCGATTTCGCGTTTCGAGAGTTCCACGTCGTCAGGTTTCTCGTTTTTGTCGGTGTTTTGTGCGATTTGGTTCAGTTTGTTGATGATTTTCAATTTGCTGTCGTTGATGCCAATGATACCGTCAAAACCCTTAAGGGCCGACTCATCCGTGTAGACAGTCACCAAGGCGATGCGAACCAATTGCGGGTTTTCCTTGACCCATTGCGACACCATGCTTTGGCAGTTGAAACCCAACAACAATGGGTTTATTATCAGTATGTTGGCGTCCGAAACGAGTAGTTTTTCCGATAGGTTTTCTGGCGAGTCCAACCGCATGACGACATCGAATCCCGCCATGCCTTGGATGATTTCGTGAAGCCCGTTGGTGATGATTTCGGAGGCTTCGCAAATGATGACACGGTTACTCATGGCTTGGCGTTTTCGAGGGATTCGACGAAGGGGATGAGGATGTGCTCCTCAATGAGCGAGTGGCTGCTGAGGTCGGCTGAAAGTTCGATGATGTCGGTGGCGATGCACACGCGCTCCGAGGGCAAAATGTTGCCCGGCAGGTACTTGATGAGGATGTTGGTCATGTCCTCAAGTGCATCCTCGATGTTGCTGTGGTTGTGGCGGAACTGGTCGATGCTGTAGTCGGTTTTTTCGCCTTTGCGCAAAGCGGTGATATACGGAAACACCACTTCCTCCTCGTATTTGAAATGCTTCACCATTTCGCGTTTGTATTCGTTGTAGAAATGGTCGAGCATGTTGCCGTATTTTGGTCCTGCGGCCTTGATGATTCGACTGAGATGCTCCTCGATGTGGGGGAATCGCTCGTCCAAATAGGCGTGATGTGAGGCACTGAGGTAGGAGAGAAGCGAGGTGAGGTCAATGTCATTGGGCGTGTCGATGCGGACTGGAGTTTCGGGGTCGAAGTGGAGGCTGCACACGGCGAGAAACAGGCGCGTGCTGACCTTGTCTTGTTGGCACACCTCGGCCACGCTACGGTCGCCGAAGCCCAATTGTATGCCGAAACGGGGGAGAAGTTGCAGCAGTTTCGGGTTGTCCGCAATCATCTCGTAGAGTTTCGATTTTTCGGAGAAAAGAGGTAGTTTGCTCATCGTATTGGCGTTTGAATGGTGAAGAATGGCATTCGTTAGGCTCAGGGTTCCTGATGGGTCGCGGTAGTTGAGCCTGTCGAAACGCCGCTTCTCGTTGTTTTGGACTGCAAAAATAAAAAAAACCGCCCGATTGGGAGCGGTTTTTCGTGTTTTCTGAAATATCGCGTTTAGGCTTCGGCAGGTGCTTCGGCAGCTGGGGCTTCCTCAGCGGGAGCCTCTTCGGCGGCAGCTTGAGCAGCGGCTTCAGCTTCAGCGGCTTTCTTGGCTTCCATTTCAGCAATGCGCTTCTTGGCCAATTCGGCGGCGCGGGCCTCGTTCACTTGCTTTTCGGCTTCCAAACGGGTCTTCTTTTCGCCACGAGCCTTCTCTTCGTTGGCCTTGACGATGTTGGCGGCCTTGGCTTCCTTCTCCTTCATCCAGTTCTGGAACTTGATTTCGGCTTGTTCCTCGGTCATTGCGCCTTTCTGGACACCACGCATCAGGTGATACTTCATCATCACGCCGGTCTTGCTGAGCAGCGAGCGGGCGGTGTCGGAGGGCTGAGCGCCAACGCTGTACCAATACAAAGCCCTGTCAAACTTGATGTTGATTTGGGCCGGTTCGGTGAGCGGGTTGTAGGTGCCTAATTTCTCAATGAATTTGCCATCACGTGGTGAGCGAGAGTCGGCAACTACGATGTGATAGAAGGGCTGACCCTTCTTGCCATGTCTTTGCAATCTGATTTTTGCAGGCATAATTTAATGTTTTAAGTTGATTTTTAATGAATTAACTAAAATCTACCCGAGATTTCGGGTGCAAAATTACAAATTTTCGGCGAACCGGCTCACAAAATTCCATAAATTTGCGAACTTTTTTGAAATCGTGATATGAATAGGGAAAAGGAAGTCTATAAAGTGACCCTTTGGGGCAGCGCGGTCAATGTGGTGCTGGTGGTGTTCAAGTTTGTGGCGGGCATCGTCGGCCATAGTTCAGCCATGATTGCCGACGCGGTTCATTCGGTTTCCGATTTTGCAACCGACATCATCGTTTTGGCCTTTGTGCGCATCAGCCACCGGCCCAAGGACAAGTCGCACGATTACGGTCACGGCAAGTTTGAGACCTTGGCAACCACGCTCATCGGCATTGCGCTTTTCGCGGTCGCCGTGGGCATCTTCATTGACGGTGCCAAGAAAATTGCATTTTGGGCCAAAGGCGGCATTTTGCCCCAGCCCGGGATGTTGGCATTGGTGGCGGCTTTGGTTTCCATTTTGTTGAAAGAGTTGACGTTCCAATACACCAAGCGCAAGGCCGATCAACTCGATTCGCAGGCCATGAAAGCCAACGCTTGGCACCATCGCAGTGATGCACTGTCGTCGGTCGGCACTGCCATCGGCATCGGTGGAGCCATCCTCTTGGGTGAACGTTGGGCTGTGCTTGACCCCATCGCTTCCATTGCCGTGGGTGCGCTCATTGTCAAGGTGGCCATCGACTTGCTCAAGAATGGCATGGGTGAGTTGATGGAACAATCCTTGCCCGATGAGGTGGAGAACGAGATTTTGGACATTGTGAGGCGTGTGCCGGGCGTCGCCGAGCCACACGACCTTTGCACCCGTCGCATCGGCAACCATTACGCCATAGAAATGCACATCCTCATGGACGGCGACATCCCACTAAAGGAAGCCCACGACAAAGCCTCCGAAATGGAACGCCTGCTGAAGGAACGCTACGGCGAGGAGACGCATATTTCCATCCATGTGGAGCCGAAGGAGGAAAAGATTTCTGTTTGAGGAAAATAGTTGATTGATGGATTGACTGAGCGGATACTATACACGGTTTGCACCATGCTACGGGCTGCTGCTAAGTGGAGGTTTCTTTGGGTATGTTGTTGCTGGTGTTCATTCTCGCTTGGGGCTTTTGCGGCGGGAATGGAATTCCCGAGGAAGGGACAGAACCCTGGCGCAAAAATAAGGCTTATTTCGATGCAAAGGCTTCATGGTATCATCATATAGGATTGATTTTTTTTTAATTTTTTTTATTTGCGCTATTAACAAATCGCAATTGAAGGATAAACTATCTCTTAGTTGCTTAATCATACGTTCTAATTATGAGTAAATTGAACTTACCGCTTTTCTGACGTGCTGCATTCGAAAAGCGTACTCGGCGAGAAATACAATATGTTTCTTCTCCAGAATGGATATGCCCAAAAAGGTGGAAAATAGGCATGACTTCAAAAACACGCTTGTATAGGTCACGGTCGCCGAAATGGATGCCTTCAGATTCGTCAAGAATGCCCAAAGGCGGTTGGTGGGTGAGAAGCACATCGGTGTCGTAAGGGATACGATTATACAGTTCGGTTAAGTTGCCATCAAGGTCGTCTTGCAAGAACATAGGCACACCGTAAAATTTGATTTCGTTAATGGTAACACTATCATTGCAGAGGTAATGTACATCATTTGGCAAACCTTCAATGTTAGCTTTATAGAGACAGCTATCATGATTGCCCGCAATGAAAACCTTGTGTTTGTATGGTAAGTTCCCAAACCACACAATGAAGTCCATGACCTCTTCTTCGGTGCCGTCTTCCGTAATGTCGCCAGTATGCACAATGATATCAACTTCCGGCAAGTTTTTTAGAAGATGATGCTTTCCGTGAGTGTCAGAGATATGTAGGATCTTCATATTAAAACTCAAGGCTGGGATGAAAGCCCCCGTGAATAAAAGGGCGTAATGAAGCCCAAGGGTACAATTCTTCATCCCTCCATTTCTCATACAATTGCGGAATTTGTTTAATAGCCCAGCAACAAGCATTCATGGTGGCATCGTCGTACAGATGCTCCTTAATGGCGATTAGCATATACATTTTTAAGTCTTCGGGGGAATTGAAACCGCAAATGTTGTATGTTCCGTGGTTATCGAGGTCGAATTCCTTGCAGAGTTGAGGCATGAGGATCAGTAGAGGTTTGTTAATCAATTCTTTTGGAAACGGATTGTTGCTTTGTTTTGGCAGACGGTCATACAGCCATATTTCACCTGCAGAATAGATGGTGGTTCGCATTCCTATGCTAAATTCACATGACTTCATATAGGCAACTGTAATCAATTGCAAGGCTTCAAGCGCATCCATGTTCTCACCTTGCTTGGCATGTTTTTCAAATAGTTTATTTTCCTTTTTCATCTTGTGTTATTGTTTTTATTGGTTTAATCCATAAGGAAGTATTTCCCGAAGAATTCACTCTCTTCTTTTCCTTTCATTAAGTCTTCCCAATACCATGCTTTGACATTATTTGCATATTGTTCGTTAATGTATGATTCTTTGAACCGATTGTATTCATAGAGTAGTTCGTCGTGCATGTTTGGAAAAATGAATATGGTGTATTTTGATTTGTCCGTTATTCGGAGTACGTTTCTGAACAATTGATAATTCATAAAGAATTCTTCTTCTTCAATCTTTTTATTCTTTAGGCAAGCGCATGAAGTTATCATGTTTTTATAGACTTTCTTGAATTTTTCACGATGTCTTTCATCTTTTTTCGCTTTTCCAAAACAAGCTTCGGTATATTTTACTTCAATGAAAACCTCTGTGTTAAAGTCACAATCCAAGATGTGAAAATCGTACTCAGTGCCTTCCTCAGGAAATAATTCGTGTCCACCGTATTCAAACTGACAATTTGCTTTTTCGGAGATTTTGATACCTCGATTTTCAAAGATTTGACAGAGTTCCATATTTGGTTGCCTTTCATTAATCATTGGTCTGAAGAAATTGTAACACAAAATCTGTGAAGATGAAAGGTGGTGTGCGAATCTGTGTAATCTGTTGAAGAAATAAGAGTCAAACTTCAGCCTATCCAGCAAATTGTATTTTTCAATTATTCGTTTGCGGTTTGTATTTTTGTTTTTTAGAATCAGATTCTTCCATTTGCTTTCTTTTCCTTGAAAATCTCCACCTACTATTCTTGCGCTTACTAAGCCTTGTTTTTCTGCATACTTGATAAGGTGATTTTTCCTGTTTTCTGGATATTTTTTCATTTGTTTTGAGATTTGATATTTTCGCAATTAGAACTACTTATTTATACGAATGAGATTTTTTAGCAAGGGCTTATTTTTGCCAAAAATGACAAATATTGTAAATAAAATGGATAATTTTATAGTTGAAATGAAAATCTTTAATGCTTAATTGAAAAAACTTTGGTAAAAATGGCTAAAAACGATAAGAGTGTCATTTCTCATTCGTATTAATAGAGGGTATGTTTCTGGCTTACCTACAAATCTAAAACTCATCGAATATGAATCAAAGAAAAAAAGATCGACAACTTTGCAACGTCCCCGAAAAACTCTTACCTTTGAACGCTGAAAACCGGGCAGACATGCAGGTCTGCCCCTATATCTAAATTCTTGAAAATTATGTTTCTAATCTTCGATACCGAGACCACAGGTCTTCCAAAATTAGACAACGCGCCGCTGACCGACTTCGACAACTGGCCGCGCATGGTGCAATTGGCTTGGCAGGTGCATGACGACCAAGGCCGCTTCGTGGAAAACCACAACTATCTCGTTCAGCCTGAAGGGTTTGAGATTCCCATTGCCGCTAAAATGGTGCATGGCATCTCCACTGAACACGCCAAAAAATACGGCAAGCCGCTCCAAGAGGTGCTGGACTTGTTCATGCAGTCGGCGGCCAAGGCCAAATATTTGGTCGGACACAACATCAAGTTCGACATGAACATTTTGGGTTGCGAGTTCCTGCGTAGCGGTCGCGAGAATCCTTTGCGCCGTTGGCAGATTATAGACATCTGTACCGAGAAGACCGCCGAGTTTTGCCAATTGCCAGGCGGCAAGAACGGCAAGTTCAAGTTCCCCAAGTTGGAGGAAATCCACCAAATACTGTTTGGTGAGAAGTTCGATTCGGCGCACAATGCCTCGGCAGATGTGGAGGCCACGGCACGAGTGTTTTTGGAGTTGGTACGTCGCGGTGTGTTGGATGCCAACGATTTAGGCGTTGACAGCCAGTTTATTGAGGACTTCAAAGCGGCCAATCTTGAGCCGTTCAAGCCAGCGGGCATCAAGGTGGAGGCGAATTATGAGGAAGTGGAGGAGGAGACGGTAACCGAAATTAGCGACTATGTCCCGAAGCATTTTACCCACTTGCACGTTCACTCACATTACTCCATGCTTGACGGCATGTCGAAAGTGCCGGATTTGGTGGCGAAGTGCAAGAAATATGGCATGTACAGCCTTGCCCTTACCGACCACGGCAACATGTTCGGTATCAAGGATTTCGCCGATACGGTGAACAAGGAAAACGGCAAGGTGAAAGATGCCATCAAGGAGCAGCAGGCTATCATCGCAAAGCCTGAATCGACCGAGGAAGAAAAGATTGCCGCTCAAGAGCAAATCGAAAAACTGAACAAGCAGTTCTTCAAGCCGATTTACGGAATTGAAACCTATTGCGCTCCCTTCAGTATTGACAAGCGTGATGGCCGACAAGACCGTGGCTGGCACCTTATTTTATTGGCCAAGAACAAGCAAGGCTATCACAGCCTTTGCAAGTTGAGTTCCATCGCCTACACGGATGGTTTTTATTACAATCCGCGCATCGACCATAGCCTATTGGAGCAATACCACGAGGGCGTGATTTGTAGTTCGGCCTGCCTTGCGGGCGAGGTGCCGCAAAAAATCATGAATGGCGACCTGAAAGGTGCAGAGGAGTCCATTGAGTGGTTCAAGAGTCTGTTTGGAGAGGATTATTATCTTGAAGTCCAGCGACATAAAACCGACAAACCGGGCGGCGATACCGAGGTTTACGAGCGCCAAAAAGAGGTGAACAAAATCATTTTTGGTTTGGCGAAAAAGCACAATGTGAAGGTTATTGCCACCAACGACGTACACTTTGTGGAGGAGGAACACGGCGAGGCGCACGACCGCCTCATCTGCCTCAGCACGGGCAAGGACTTAGACGACCCCACGCGAATGCACTACACCAAGCAAGAGTGGTTGAAAACGCCCGCCGAAATGGGCCGCATCTTCTCCGACCATCCTGAAGTGCTTGAAAACACACAAGAAATCGTCGATAAGGTTGAAACATATAGCATTGATTCCGACCCGATTATGCCAGTTTTTCCGATTCCAGAGGATTTTGGAACGGAGGAAGAATATCGACAAAAATACACCGAAGAAGATTTGTTCAACGAGTTCACCCGCGACGAGCACGGCAATGTGGTTTTGTCGCAAGAGGAGGCCGAAAAGAAGGTCAAAAAATTGGGCGGCTATAATCGTTTGTACCGTATCAAACTCGAAGCGGACTATTTGGCTAAACTGACTTGGGACGGTGCGCACCAACGTTATGGTGAAAACCTCACCGAGGAACAGATGGAGCGCATCAAGTTTGAGTTGCATGTGATGAAGACAATGGGTTTCCCAGGCTACTTCCTCATCGTGAGCGACTACATCCGTGCAGCGCGTGAGGAATTGGGTGTTTCTGTAGGTCCGGGGCGTGGCTCGGCGGCTGGTTCAGTGGTGGCCTATTGTTTGAAAATCACCGACTTAGACCCACTGAAATACGACTTGCTGTTTGAGCGTTTCCTCAACCCTGACCGAATCTCCCTGCCCGATATTGACGTGGATTTCGACGATGATGGCCGCGAGCGCGTATTGGACTGGGTGACAAAGAAATACGGCAAGGAAAAGGTGGCGCATATTATCACTTATGGCACGATGGCGGCCAAGTCTGCCATTGCCGATGTGGGGCGTGTGCAGAAGGTGCCGTTGCCCGAGGTGAACAAGATTAAGGGTTACATTCCCGACCGCAATTTCGATGAAGCAGCTGTGAAGGCCGTGGAAGGCACGCTGCCCAAGAAAATGCCCAAGGTCAACCTGAAAAACTGCTACAAATACATCCCCGAACTGCATGAATTGCTGACTGGCAAGGACGAGAATATCTCCTCGATGCTGACCTACGCCGAGGAGTTGGAGGACACCAACCGGCAAATCGGTATCCATGCCTGCGGCGTGATTATCGGTGCCGATGACCTGACGAATGTCGCGCCAGTCGCCACGGTGGAAGATAAATTGACGAAGAATAAAGTCGTTGTAACTCAATACGATGGCCATGTCATTGAAACCGTCGGCTTGATCAAGATGGACTTTTTGGGCTTGAAGACGCTTACATTAATAAAGGATGCGTTGCGCAACATCAAGAAGACGCGCGGCATCGAAATCGACATCGACCACATCCCGATTGACGACAAGGAAACCTACGAGCTGTATTCGGCGGGCAACACCATCGGCACGTTCCAGTTTGAATCTCCCGGAATGCAGAAATACCTCCGCGAGTTGCAGCCTTCGGTCATCGGCGACATCATCGCAATGAACGCCCTTTACCGTCCCGGCCCGATGGACAACATCCCCGATTTCATCGCCCGCAAGCAAGGCCGACAACAAATCACTTACGACTTCGATTGCATGGAGAAGTACCTGAAGGACACCTACGGCATTTGCGTCTATCAGGAGCAGGTGATGTTGCTTTCGCGCGAGTTGGCCGACTTCACGAGAGGCGAGTCAGATACACTCCGTAAAGCAATGGGTAAGAAGCAGTTGGCAAAGATGGAGGAACTTTACAGCAAGTTCATGAAACAAGGTGTGGCCAAGTTGACCAAAACCGAAAACCTGCCTGAGGATGAGGTGAAAAAACGCCTCGAAAAGATTTGGGAAGAGTGGAAAAAGTTTGCTTCCTATGCTTTCAACAAGTCGCACGCGGCCTGCTATTCGTGGGTGTCGTACCAAACGGCCTACCTGAAGGCACACTATCCGGCAGAGTTCATGGCGGCGGTCTTGAACAACGAACTGGGCGACATCAAGAAGGTAAACTTCATGACCGAGGAGTGCAAACGCATGAAAATCGCGGTGTTGGGTCCCGATGTGAACGAGTCGGAATACACATTTTCGGTCAACGAAAAGGGCGAAATCCGCTACGGCATGGGCGGCATCAAGAACGTGGGCGAGGCGGTCGTTTCGGGCATCGTGGCCGAGCGCGAAGCCAATGGCAAGTTCAAGGACTTTGGCGACTTTTTGATGCGTATTGCTGATAAAGCATTTAATGTCAGGGCGTTGGAGAGCATGGGCATGGCGGGCTGTTTTGACAGTTTCAAGGGCTTCCATCGTGCCATGCTGTTCAACATTGCGCCCAACGAGTCCTCGCCGTTCTCCGAAAAGGCCTTGCGCATGGTGGCTTCATACAACGAGCGCAAGAATTCATCCCAAATGGATCTCTTCGGTTTTGGCGGCGACGAAGGTGGGGCAGAGGAGGCTTTCTCCATGCCGCTGCCCGACTGCGAGCCGTGGTCGAAAATGAAGGAGCTGGAGATGGAAAAGGAGGCTTTGGGTTTCTATATTTCCTCGCACCCGATGGAGGTTTATCACCTGCCGCTGAAATATTTCGCCAATTGTGACGTGGAAGGCCTGAAAAACGCCATGAACGATGTGGAGAAAAACCTCAGAAGAGCGGTGCGTCTTGGTGGACAAATCACACGTGCTGAGGAATTTACGGCCAAAAACGGCAATCCTTACGGGCGTTTCACCATCGAGGATCAAAGCGGCGCGTTGCAGTTTGCCTTGTTCAAGGAGAACTACCTGAATTGCAGAAACTTGTTGACGGTCAACTCATTTGTGATGCTTTACGGCACTTTGGACAGACCCTTCCCGCGTCCCGGCCAAGACCCCAACGCGGCTCCTACGACGCTTGAGGTGCGTTTCACCGAGGTTCGTTTGCTGGATTCGCTGTTGGAAAGCACTTCCAAGACGGTTTACCTTACGCTCAATGTGGCTGAAATGGGTCAGGCCGAGATGGAGGAATTTGTCAAGTTGATAAAGCAAAATGTTGGAAAACAGAACTATAAGATTCATCTTGTCGACCCATTAGGCAAAAAGTCCTGCAACATGACCCCTGTAAAAGGCGCGATTAATGCTCAGGAGGTGCTGTCGCTGTTGGAGAAAGCCCCATTCTCGAATTTTGTGGAGTTTGATTTGCGGTAATCGGAAAAATTTGTATCTTTGCAAAACGGAAAAAACTTGCGTTATGGATAAAGGTCAGATATTGGAGAGAATCAAGCAGTTGGCAATGGCCGTGTTGCCCCAAGGCAGTTCGCTTTGGCTATATGGCTCCCGCGCCCGTGGCGATGAAAGCCAAAATAGCGACTGGGATTTGCTTATCTTGCTCGACAAGTCAAAAATCACTTCCGAAGACTACGATTTGGCTTATTTTTTCCGTGAATTGGGTTGGGAATTGAACGCTGAAATCAGTCCGCATATCTATTCCAAAAAGCAATGGCAAGGGTGGAGTTTCCTTCCTTATTATAAGAATGTTGAACAGGATAAAATCGTATTGGTATGAGTTTGAGCGATGAAGAACGCAAAACGATGGTTCAATTGGAGATGGAGCGAGCCAATCGGACTTTTCAGGAAGTGGAGATTTTGAAAGAGGCAGGTTTATGGAACGGTGTTTCAAACAGATTGTATTATGCTGTTTTTCACGCCATTTCGGCTTTGTTCATCCACGATGGGCATCAAGTGCATACACATCACGGTTCCCATGCCTTATTTGGACAGCAATATGTCAAAACTGGTGTTTTGCCTGCCGAATTTGGGAAATTGTACAATCAGTTGCAAACGATGCGCGAACAAAGTGACTATAATTGTGCGTTTGAGGCGGATCCAGAGGAATTGAAAGATAAAATTGAACCCGCAAAACAAATGATAGAAGCGATTTGTAAGATGATAAATAATTGATTTTATCGAAATTTTTGTATCTTTGCAATCTCATTTATTGAAAATCAGAATCATTATAAACTAAACTAACAAGAAAATGGCAGTAATTCAAATGACTGACGACCGTTTTGAAGAAGTCGTCCTGAAATCGGAACTCCCTGTGATGGTGGACTTTGGCGCCACTTGGTGCGGTCCTTGCAAGAAGGTTGAACCCATCATCGAAGAACTCTCGGAAGAATATGCAGGCAAGGTGATTGCCGTGAAATGCGACGTGGAGGAATGTCCCGGCACCGCTGGCAAGTATGGCATTATGAACATCCCCACCGTCCTGTTTTTCAAGGGTGGACAGCCCGTCGACAAGAACGTCGGCGCAGCCCCGAAGAAGGTGTTTGTAGAGAAGTTAGAGAAGTTGTTCTGACTATGACCACTGACTATGACAATGACCGCTTTTGCTCTCAGTTGAAGTGGTCATTGTCATTGTAATAAATTATCGTCAACAATTAAACAATCAACAATTCAACAGTTCAACAATCTTGGACTTCTCAATCGACAGGAACCGGCTCACGCAGTTCGGCAGCCTTGAGTTTTTGGCACGTCAAATCGTGGAGGGATTCATCACGGGTTTACACAAGAGTCCTTTCCACGGTTTTTCCGTTGAGTTTGCCGAACATCGCCTCTACAACACGGGCGAACCCATCCGTCATATCGATTGGAAGCTCTATGGCCGCACGGAGAAACTTTTCGTGAAACGCTACGAGGAGGAAACCAACCTGCGCTGCCAATTGGTCATCGACCAAAGTTCAAGTATGAGCTTTCCCGTGAGGCAAAAGGTTGACTTTGAGCATCCTAACAAACTCTTTTTCTCCATTTACGCTGCCGCCTCGCTGATGGAACTGATGCGCCGCCAGCGCGATGCCGTGGGCTTGGACTTGTTTGACGAAACGATAGCCTTCCACGAGCCTGCTAAATCGTCGGTTGTTCACAATAAATTGATTTATAGTGAATTGGAGAAACTGATTGACGATTACGACAAAAACAACCGTAAAACCACATCAACGCCGCAATGTTTGCATCAGATTGCCGAAATGACGCATCGCCGCAGCCTTGTGGTGATTTTCACCGATATGCTTGATGGCCTTGCCGACTATAAGCCGATGTTTGAGGCCTTGGAGCATTTGAAATACAACAAGCACGAAGTCATTCTGTTCCACGTGTTTGACAGCAATTTGGAGCAAAACTTAGACTTCGAGAACCGCCCGTACCGTTTCGTCGATTTGGAGACGGGCGACACGCTGAAACTCAACCCAATAGAGGTTCAGGAAACCTACAAAAAGATTATGACTGAGCGCAAGGAGGCCCTATTGCGCCATTGCTACCAATACCAAATCGACTATGTTGAGGCCGATATTAATAAGGACTATAATCAGGTGCTGACGAGTTACTTGATTAAGCGGACGAAATTGCATTAATTTTTTCCAATAAAGTGTAAGATTTCCCGACTTTCTACGATTATCAAATAGAAAGAAGCGGAAAATGACCGATCAGGAATTCAGAAACCGGGTGCTGCAATGGCAGCCTTATATGCAGAAGTTGGCGGAACAACTGCTCGGCGATGCCGACAACGCCTCTGATGCCGTACAGGATGCCGTGGTCAGTTTGTGGGAGAAACGCAAGGAATGGAACGACTCCGCCGACCTGAAATCTTTGTGGGGCACTGTCGTGAAACGCCGCTGCATCGACCAACTTCGGAAACAACGTCCCACCGTTCCCATCGACACGGAAAGCCTGATGCTGACGGAACCCTCGCCTGACGACCTTTCGGAAGAACGCTACCAATTGGCGCGACAACTCGTTGACCGCCTGCCAAAACGCCAACGCGACGCCATCTTGATGAAATACGAACAAGGGATGAGCAACACGGAAATCGAGCAAGCGACGGGGATGAGCAGCACGCACCTCTACGCGACCTTTTCGCGGGCCTACAAATCACTCAGAAACGCTATTGAACAACTCAAAATAGAATAACGATGAAAGAAGAAAACGAAATAAACGACGAACTCAAGCAACTGCTTGACGCACTGGAAGAACACGGACGCAATGCCCGCCGGCAAAAGGAACTCGACGATTTGTTGGATGACCTTGAAGCATCGGGTACGTCATTGCGAGGAGGTACGACGAAGCAATCCACGAAAACACAGCAAATGGATTGCCGCGCTCCACGGTGTTCCGCTCGCAATGACGCAAAGCGACGCAAGTTATACCCATTGTGGTGGACTTTGGGCGCGGCAGCGGCTTGTCTGGCGGTTTGGTTGTTGCTGAAACCGACAACAAGGCAAGAACCAATTAAAGAAAAAGAATGGTTTGCGGAGGCGGTTGCTCCTGTCGATACGACGGCTACCAAGTCGGAAAAAATAACCGTCTTTGAGGAAACGGCCTTTGTCGATGAACCGATTGCGGAAGTGAAACCCGTTAAGCAGAAAAAGGCCAAAGCCAAAGAGGAGAAACCAGCGGAAGAGGCTGAGCCTGTAGAGGAAATGATGGATACAACGAAGGTTCATAAGAAAGAGCCGACAATCCTTCCTGAAGAGCCATTAGCCGTGCAACAACCCAAACGGAGAATCATCCAGAGTGAAAACTTGGTGGGTTATGATAAGCGCGGAATACCGACCGCTGAACCGAAAACCAAGCCTATTTTGGAGGACAAGACCATCTTCGGGCAGCCGCAAGATCCCAATATGAAAAACGGTATGTTGGCAATGGAAATCAACCTTGAAAATTAACTAATTAACAATTAAAATTTATACAAAATGAAACGCATCACTTTATTAATTATGTCGCTTTGCCTGACGGGGTTAGGCATTGCCCAAGAAGAAATCGCAATCGAGCAAACCATCAACCAACCCATTGGCTATTTGGAGATTGGCGCAGGTTGGGATGTGCGGCTTATGAATCGAAACACGGATTCCTACCGCCTTGCTGTCGTGGTTCCCGAGCGGTTCGCTGGAATCGCCAATGAAACTCGTGTCTGCAACTTCGCTGGCGACACACTGACCATCCTCGAAAACACCATACTGCCCAAAGGCACGGTGGTGGAATTGGAAGGTCGTCTGGGTTTCAGGAAAATCAATGCTTTTGACAAATCCACCGTTATGGCAGAGCAAATTGACATTCCGGAAAACGCTGAATCAGTGTACATTGAACTCGGAGAAAAAGCCGATCTGAGCATCAAAAAGCTGGTTTGCCAAGGCGACCCGCATTTCGAAATGGGAGAACGCAGCCGTTTGAACATCGACACTATTTGCGGACGGGGCGACATCCATATTGCTCGGCATAATGCTGAATTTCAATATGGAACAAGCCTGAAAGAAGGAAAAATCCACATTGACATTTATGAAAGGCCGAGTTGGTATTATGTGAAAGAGAATCCAATCATCATCACAACGAAGTTGGAAGACGGACAGCCTGTTACCACGGAACGCAATCGCATTTGGGACAATTCTTTGTCCATTAGTCTTGGGGTTGGCTATCGGAATGGACTCAACCCTGTGAATCGCAACAGCCCTTATACCAATTCTGGTGGTCTTGACGTTCCCATCGGCTTGTTGACGAGTTTCGTGTTCACCCCGCATCTTAGTTTGTCAACAGGTTTGCAACTGAATCTCAACCAACGTTGGATGGATTATCCCGTGAAAATAGGGGAAAATGGTTTGGAGGTCATAGAAAATCCAGAAATGACCCAACATAACAAACTTGTTTCCACTTATTTATGTATTCCCGCAGAACTGTACTATTATTTTGGCAAGAGCAAATCCTACGGCATTTCAATGGATGTCAGACTTGGTTACCTGATTGGCGCTCAACTTAATACACGCTTTCCGAGCATTGGCAACCAAGGTTCCATTGGTGAAAATGCACGCTCTTTGTTCAACCCGTGGAAGCTGGAAGCTGGCATCAGTTTCAATACCAATGTGTTAGGCATCATTCACGGTGTTAGGGTCTATACCAACCTCTTGCCCGAATACAACAAGTCAGTTACAACGGAAAAGTTCAGGAGCATTGGTGTTGAGATAAAATTCTGACAATCAATTATATGTCGCAGAAAAAAGTCCGAGAGTCAAACGACTCCCGGACTTTTCTTTTTCCCCGAAGGGAGAAACTTTTACTTAACAATGACTTTCACGGAAACCTTGTTCTGATTGTTCTGTAAATTGATGACATACAAGCCAGTGGCAAAATTGTGGCCAATGCGTTCGGTGCTGCCAGCGTTGATTTGCTGCTGCATCATCGGCTGGCCGAGGACGTTGAAGACCGTCATCGTGTAGTGGCTGTTGTCGCCGTTCTCGATGATGAACTCATTGCCCGTGTTCCAAATCTTCACATTGGTTTCTGCGGATTCCCCAACACCGACATCTGTCAGGTCGATGAAGATGGGTTCGTCGAGGCCGTTGGTCGGGTTGACGGTGTTGGCATTGGGATACCATTGACCGTTATACTCGGTAGTGCGATATTCTTGGTACCAATAGTGCGTTATGTCGTAGACCATAATTTTGTTAATGCCATACTCGTTGTCGTTGGGCAGGATGCCTCCAAACCAGCCGTCCTTGCCAGCCACCTCTTCCTTGTAGAAGTCAGCGTACTGGTTGATATTGCCAAAATCTACACCTGTGGTCTCGACAATAGTGGCGAATATCGGATGTTCGTTAGGGTTTTGGTTGATATACATTTGGGCAAAGGTCATCGGGTTCTCATTGCTCTTGACATAAAATGCCGAGCCTTGGTTAGCATCGTGTTCAGTGCCGAAGTTGATTACGGTGGCGTAGCGTTGGGTAGTGAGGGTGTGGGCCACCGTGGTTCCATCGTGACCGTCATTGAGGCGGATACGCAGATAAACATAGTTGCCGGGCGTAAAGCGGGCATTGGCTGTAGGCTCATTGACGAACCAAACATGAGCATCTCCATCCCAACTGGTTGTAAATTCACCGTAGCCGCCTTCGGTAGCTAAACTCGGGCTGGTGCTGCGGTAGAAGCCATCCAAGTTGGCGTAAATCACATTGCCGGCACCGGCGGTCTCGGGACCGTCGTTTTCGTCAACAAATTGGTTGGTGTAACGGTAGGTTGTGTGTGGTTCAAGGTTACCGAGCCATACGTATGTGGCGACAGGTACACGGTTGTTATTGGAACCATTGTTGCCTTGGATATAATACGGCAAATCGTCCCATAATATGGAAGGATCGTTCTCGTAGTGGACGACACCAGACACATTGACTACTACAGCGGCATAGTTGATGTCGTCATAGTATTCATTAGCGATGTAAACTCCATCGTATGTATTGGGGGCAAGGCTATCCATCATGCGGACATAGACGGTCGCAGGTAGGTCGGTGCAGGGTAATTCAAGCACTCCGGTAAACGTTTCATTGTCCAAAGAAATCTCGTACCATGAGCAAGAAACTATGTGGATATAGCCTTCGTCAAGGAGGTTGACACCTGATAAGATGTAACTCTGTGATTCAGACGGGCCATTGCCCACCACATAACTGAAGTCACCAAGGTAATTAGGTGTGGCAATGAGAGTTGGGGTGGGCGAAATGCTTCCAGAGGCAAGTTTGATGTCGTCAACCTCCCAACCAGCTGCGTCTTCGTCACTGGTGTATTTGAAGCCAATGTAGCAGTTCGTTCCACTGAATTCGTCGAGGCTGATTTCTCCGGATTCGACCCAGTTCCAGCCGCCTTCAGAGAGTTCGCAAGGCAATGAAATCCAAGTTGCACCATCAGGATTTTCGCCGTCGTAATCATTGGAGAAGAACACTTCGAGGTCGGGACCGTTGTAGTTCTTGGCAGTCCTGAATGTCAGCACCACATCCTCGTAGCTGTCCAAATCGAAGGCGGGCGAGATGAGCCAGTCAATGGTTTGAGGATGGTTGTAGCCGTTGGCGTAGGCGTAATGGTTGCCGCCGTAGGAAGCAACGCGCCAGAGTGAGTCGCCCATTGTGCAGCGTTCAGTCCAGCCTTGCCAAGGCTCCCAGTCGTTTTCCCATTCTTGCCAGAAAATGATGACGATGTCGTCTTGGATGATGTATTCCGCGTTGACGACAGGACTGTCATTATAGCCTTCCTTCGAAGCGTATGCCCAGATGGATGCAAACTCTTCAACGGGGATGGGTTCGGTGTATGGAGTCCAAGGACCGTTTTCAGAAATTGGGCTGTACCAGATGGAGGCTCCCTCTGTAGCGCAACTGATGGTCACGTTTTGTGGCTCATAGTAAGTGCCTCCCGCAGGGTTGAAAGTCGGGGCAGCCACGGTAGGAATGGGCGGTTCGCCGCCTTCGCCTTGCATAAAGATGTCTAAAAAGAAGTTGTACTCGCCATTGGCCATATTGCTGGTGGCGTAGGCTTTCACGATGTTTTCCGTTTCGGTGACACGCAAGGCAAAGGCGCGGTTTTCGGTGGTGGCATTAACGATGTTGAAGCCTTGGTAGTTGGGCACCAATGAGCCTTCTTCTGAAATGCCGTTGGTAATGGTCCAAAGGGTCTTTTCGCTGTTCATCACGAAGTTAGTGCCGCTGTTGCCGTAGCCAATCGTGTCGCCGTTGGCATTGGTGAAGGTGTAGCCGTCGGCGGTGATGCCCACCGTCCAATAATAGTTGTCCTCGTCGGCCAAGATATTGGCGGGGATGATTTCGTCAGTGCCACTCATCTCGCTCGTGAACTCGGTTGTGGCAAGTTTGCCGCTCGATGGGGTGCTTTCGATGGCCAAGTAGGCATCCGTCGTTTCGTTGTAGCGCGAAGCCAAAATGACTTTGTTGCCCGCCACAAGTTGGGCGACATCCAAGATTCGGACATAATCGCCTCCCGGAACAGGCGGCTCGGTGACGGTGCCATTCAAAGTTACGGTGGTTTGATCTGATGAAGATGAGTGAATGTTAATAGCACCGCTATATTGGCCGACTTCCGAACCGTTCATTCTCACATAAACTGGGGTGGGTGGGAGCGTTCCAGCGATGTCATCAATGTAGAGCTGCCATGTAAATTCCTCGTTGTCAAAAGAAATTTCAAATTCATTTTCCATGGATTGAATGATCACGCTACCTGTTGAGCCGCCACCCGGTGCCGGACCAATGTTGACCCCCGACAAAGTGAAATACTGTGATTCTGACGGGCCTTCACCTACAACATGGGTGAACCCTGACAATGAGTTTGGTGTTGCGGTAAGATTCGGGACAGTGGTGAATCCAATGAGTGTGATGTCGTCAACTTCCCAAGCCGCTGCCTCGGTTTCTGTTGAGGTGTATTTGAAAGCGATGTAGCAGTCGTGGGCTGGATAAGGGGTAATGCTAATGTGTATATCGCCTGACTCAACCCAAGTGTATGACCCTGGCGACATGTTGAAATCAAATGTCCACCAATTGGCTGTTGTCGGGTCAACACCATCGTAATTGGTTGAATACTTCAGTTCCAAATCCGGACCAGTGTAGTTCTTGGCATTTCTGAACGTCAAGATTACATTGTCGTAATCGTGCATGTTGAAACCGGGGGAGATGCACCATTGCTCATTGACGCCGCCATTGTAACCGTTGGCGTAAGCGTAATGGTTGCCTTGATGCTCACCAACAGTCCAGGGCTTGTTGCCTTCAACGGTGACAAATGTCCAGCCGTTCATTTCGCCTTCCCAGTCTTGGTTGAAGATGGTGACTGCACCAAGTTGGATGGTATAGGTGGCTTCGGCAATATCGCTGTTGTTGTAGCCTTCTTTCGTGGCGTATGCCCAAATTGTCATGTTTTCCTCCACGCTGATGGCTTCGGTGTATTCCGTCCAAGGGCCGTTTTCTGAAACCGTGCTGTAATGGATGGTGGCACCTTCGGTAGTGCAACTGATGGTGACTTCTTGAACTTCATAATAAGTGCCAGCGGCAGGGGTGAAGGTCGGGGTGGCCACGGTGGGTGTGGGCGGTACGGGCGGCTCGCCTCCTTCGGCCTTCACGAAGAGGTCGAGGAAGAAGTTGTAACCGCTGCCATTCATGTTTTGGATGTGGTAAGGGCCAAAGTTATGGTTGCTGTTCAAAGCGAAAGCCCTGAGCGGGTTGTTGACATTGCCCACCACGAAACCGGTGTAGTTGGGCATCATAGCGCCTTCTTCAGAGGTTTGGATGGTGATGGCCCATTCGGTGTTGTCGCCGCCTGTCGCGAAGTTGGTGCCCGAAGTGTAACCAATCGTTTCGCCTGCGGCATTGGTGAAGGTGAACCCGTTGGTTGTCACGCCGACCGTCCAATAATAGTTGCTTTCCACGTCTGTGATGGATGTGGGAAGGATCTCGTTACCCTCGTCGGTAGTTGAGGTGAACAACACGCCCGTGGGCTTGCCCGACGATTGGTTGCTCATTGCGTAGTAGTCGGTGGCGTTTTCGTCGAAGCGTGCAGCAAAGACCACATAGCAGCCTTCGGTGAGTTGGCTCAAGTCGCTGATGCGGACATATTCGCCTTCCGGTGTGGGTGGGGTAGGTGGGGTAGGTTCGCCGCCCGTCACTTCGCCCGCGACATTAATAAATAAGGTGTCGGCTCCTTCGGAAACGGCATAAACCTGTTCGCAGTAAGTGCCGACTTCAAGACCTGCTTTCATGCGCACATAAATGTTGAAGTTGCTGAAATGGCCGGAGTTGTAAATGACGACTGGGTTTTCGGCAATGAAAAAATTGCCGCCCAAAGTGGAAACCTCAAAACTCTCCGATGGATAAACAAAAGCGGAGCCGACAAGGTTGTTACCGTTCAACTGGAAATCCATGATTTCGGAAGGACCTTCTTCGTAGGTGTAGGTGAATCCCGTGAGTTCGTTGGGAATTGCACTCAGTTCGGGTTCGGGCTGGGCTGGCGTGTTCAAGGTCACGTCCGAGGCCAACGCCACACGGATTTGCGGCACATTGAAGTAACCCACCACGCCAATCACATCCACCACATCGCCTTCCTCGATGCCCGTCAAGGCGGGCACCTTATATATATTAATGGTGTTTTCGCCTTGCGTCAAGGGTGTGTTGCCGCTCGTGTTGATGGCCCCGATGGTGGCCTCCTCAATCATCACGCGGGTGCATTGCAGGGCTTCGTCGCCGCTTTCGTTGATTTCGGCAATGGTCTTGGTGGCCAAAGGCAGCGGATTGTTTGAGGAAAGAATGTCGAACTCATCGGAGTTGTTGCCGTTGATGTTCGACAACTCCTTGAGGCCGTTGTAGTTGGCGCGTTTTCCGTAGGCTTGCACCATGTCGCCAAGGGCAAGTTCTGAAGGAACGGTGCCGCTGTTCAGGAAGAGGCAGATGCCGCCCGTAGCGTCCTGAACATAGATGTTGCGGTTGTCGATGAAATTGACCACGCCTTGCACCATAGCATACTCGTTGACCTCAAGGGCGCGGGCTTCGGCGATGGTGAGCAGGGTGGGGAAGGTGTAGGTGGCCGAAGCGATATTGCTGGCGGTGTAGCCTTCTTTCCATGCCTTGGCCTTCACGGTGGTGGTTTCGTTGATTGTCAAGGGTGAAGTGTAGAGGCTGCTGGATTCGGTCGGGTCAGTGCCGTCCGTGGTGTAGCGGATTTCGGCATTTTCAGTGGTGCAACTGATGCTCACCGACTGGGCTTCATAATAGGAACCGCCTGCCGGGTCGAAGGTCGGGGTGGCCACGGTTGGCTGCTGGCCGCCCGTGTCGTAAGTCACCGTCATAGCGCAAATGCGGCGGTGTCCCGAAGTGCCTTCGATGGTGAAGGTCACCTCATTGGCTTCGCCCGTCCAAGTGGGAGATTCAAAAGTGCCGACTTCGGTGGTGATTTCATTGGAGCCTTCTCCAGAGGCGAAAGAGAGCGTGATGGAACTGATGCTTCCCGTGGAGGCGACCACGAAATTGTTGCCTCCATAAACTCTGATGGCCGCGCCGGTGTTGTAATACTTGGGCGGGTTGCTGCCCGTGCCCTTGTTGAACACGACGGTAACATTGTTGTCAATGTCGATGACGACGCCGTCCAAGTCTTGGCCGTTTTCGTAGCTTTGCTCCGCGAAGTTGATGGAGGCTTCAGTCCTTGCTTGGGCAAACAAGGCGGTTCCCGCCAACAGGCATAGCACTGTCAACAAAAATGTAAGTTTTTGTTTCATAAGATAAATATTTAATTATTTGATACTTAATGATTTGATTCCAAAGAAAGGCTTTATAGTCAAAGTATCAAAATTATGAAAATGTCATGGAAAGAAGTAATTGAAACTCAATAAGTTTTCAACAATTTTTCAACATATTTTGTTGATAACTTTTTGTCGAAACGAAGCTGAGAAGTCTTATTCTGGCCTCCTGAACCGCTCTCCCGTCTGTTCAATCACGGCTTTTTTCCACGAATCGGGGTAGCCGGGTTGTTTCGGTCGGGCTGGATAGCCGTAGCCGTTGCGCTTGAACTCACCGTTTTCCTCTTGCTTTATGTTGCTATCCAAATACTTCACTAACAGGTAGTTGTCCAATTCTTTCCAAGTGGCCACGGTGTTGTGTCCGGCTTGGTTGGAGAAGTCGGTGAGGTAGGCGATGGCTTTTTGCGGGTCTTGCTCGTAAAGGTTCAAAGCCTGATTGTCGGCATAGTTCACTTGCTCCTGATAGCCGCTCTCCAATTCGTTCTGCACGGCCTGAATGTCGCCGATGACCCTATTATAAAATAGGTATTTGAAATGCGCCAAGCGGTTGAAGACCCAGAATGCGGCGTTGTCGCTATAGGTCAAAATGTCGCCGTTGCCCACGCGGTATTCAATCGGCACCTCAGTAATGGAGCAGTAGAAAGGTGTATAAACTGTTGAGTTAGTGTCGTCTACGCCAAACCAAATGATGCCGCCGATGGGATTGGGCAGCCAGTTTCTGCTTTGCGTGATGAAGGAGAAACCCGTCTGCACTACCTCAATGCTTCTTTCATTGAGGTAAGGCTTGCCCTCGTATTCCCAATAAAGCGGGTTGAAACGGAAGGGCGAACCGCAGGGACCGCCGCCCACATCCTTGGTTTTGTCCAATTCCGTGCCTTGGAAATGGTCGCGCTGGAAAGCCATCATATCACTGAGGCTGACTTTCTGCTTCGGCTTGACATACAGCGGCATACGGTGCGTCAAATCCTTGCCAGTGACATAATCCCAATACTCGTCCATACCGTCACAAACCTTGTTGAACATCGTCCAAACGCGGAGGTCGCACACACGGGCGGCACTGAAATCGACGGGGGCGTAGGCCGCCGAAAAGTCGAAGTCCTTGTTTTTGCCGCTGAAATATCCCTTGCGCCGGGCGAAGTCGATGATGTCGTGCTTATAAATCACCTCAACTTGCTCATTGTAAAGTTTTTTCCAGTCCTTGTCAGTGATGGAGGTCTTGCCGTCGTGCAAGGGGAAAGTGGTGATTCTCGCGGCGTTGGCGTGACCGCTCACATAACCGTCGGGGATGCGGATGGCGACCCACACTGCGCCACGGTCGGCATTGATAGTGTCGCCGGTCTTGGTCACTTGCGGAGTGTAGCCTTTGGGCATGATTTCCATATACCACACTTCGTTGGCATCGCTGATGCTAAACGATTCGCCGTCAGAGCCGTAGCCGTATTCTTCCACCAAGTCGGCCATCACTTTGATGGCTTCGCGGGCCGACTTGCTGCGCTCCAAGGCGATGAACATAAGGCTGCCGTAATCCACGATGCCCGTCGGGTCGATGAGTTCCTCGCGACCGCCAAAAGTGGTCTCGCCGAGTGCCACCTGAAACTCGTTGATGTAGCCCACAACTTGGTAAGTGTGAGGCGGTTGCGGTACGCTGCCACGCGGCGCGTTGGTGCCACGATCGTAGCACACGCGCATACTGCCCGCCGGCCAGTCGGCGGCAGGGGTGAAGTAGAGTTCGCCGTAGCGGATGTGCGAGTCGGCGCAATAACTGATCATCGTGGAGCCGTCCACGCTGGCACCTTTGGTAATCAGGAAGTTGGTGCAGGCCTGCGCCGCGTTGAAGGCGGCGAGCAGAGCGATGAGGAGTAAGGATTTGATGGTGTTCATGATGAATCGTTTATTGGGCAATAAGGAAATCGACAAGTTGTTTTTGGTTTTCAAATTTGTACATTTTAGGATGGGGTAGCCCCAATTTGCGCTCATGTTCACGCCCTTCCGACACGGATTTTAGCATGGCTTTGGTCGTTTCGTTACAATTCAAGAAATTGAATGTTTTGTCGCCGTTTGCGTCGATGATATTGAAGAGTTCATCGGTGAACGAACGCGACATGAAATTGATGCCATAAAAATCCAATGCCACTTCATTTGCATTATGGATGATTTTGGCGTTGAGTTCACGAGCTTTGGCTCTCGAAAAGAGGTCTGTGCCGAAAATATCTATTAATCTGATGTTTTGTTTCATACAATCTGATGTTTTATTATTATTCTAAGTAATTGATATAGTTGAAATTATCAGGGGTATTAATGGGTATCCGCAAAAGAATCAAGGTGCCATTCCAATGGAAGAAATCCTTCACTTCAGCATAATAGTTGAGGCTGTTTTTTTCATAACGATGGAAAGCACCGCCTGAAATCATAAAAAAGGAGCCTCCGAGACCCTCGACGAGCATCCGTTTTGATGTGGAAATGCCATAGCCTCTGCTTTCGGCACCCGGACGGTTTTTTGTCGACCGACCTTCGTTGGCCATTCGTAAAGCTTCTGATTCGTCCTGCCCAATTTCCGCTTGGAAAAGTCCAGCCTTTTCATAGCTCCTGAAGATGGTAATGCCTGTGTCGGCTATGCATAAATCAATGCACCCTTCATGCTCAAGGAATTGCGAAAACAGGTAGCCGTTGGGACTTTCTGAATGTTCGTATATGTTGTCAATCAGTTCCCCGAGAAAATAACTGATAGGTGTAGAAATCTTTGTGCTTTTGGTTTGCCTAACGATAATGTCACGAACTATGGCTCCAAAAGCGTCTTTGTTGGCATCGGTCATGGAAAAGCTGCACAAGGGCACATAGCTTTTTTCTGCATATTGTTCCATCACCATTTCGGCGGTCTCTTTGGCTGCATTTTCAAAATGTAGAGTTCGGTCGAAAAAAATGTTGTTCAGATAAGACTGCATGGGCAAGGAAATGTTTTCACACCTGATTTCCTTTTCAGATTGGCATTTGAAAATGGCAAGCGGAGCGAGGAAAAACGGATGAAGGAAATGGACATCTTTGAAGTCCCAAATCACTTTGCTTTGTGCATGGATGGTTTCTTCCACAACGCGGATGAGATGATTGAAACTGCTTCCGATGCGTTCGTCTTCTCGTACATTTGGGATGTGTATTCTTGCTGGTTGCATGGTTTCTCTGGATTAAATTGCAAAATTAGATAAAAATCTTGAAAAGTTTTATCCTCGAATCACTTTTGCAGAAAAATTAGGAAAAATCTTGCGGTTATTGCATTGCGAAACAGATTTTTTCGTTTTTTTGCAACATCCTTCCCCCTTTGGAGAAAGGATGACATAACAAGAAGGCGTTTGCTGACGCTTGTTTTTGGTGGCTTTGAACCTAGGAAATTCAAACTCATAAATCAAGGACTATGCAGAGGTGGATGCCGCGCGGTGAAGTGTATTACTTCCCCCGAACAAATAGAAATGAAAAACAAGGAAACAAAAAAGCATTACATTCGCAAGATATTGCTTGCGCTGCTTGCAATGGCCATAATGGTCGGTTGCATATTTTCTCACTTTGGAGGTTTCGGGACGGGACAATGCGCTGACACTTCGGAATTTGCGAAATACGCCCACGGTATTTCTGAAATTTCCGTTCCTGCACAAGCCCGTGTTGTCGCCTTGGGAGAAGCCACGCACGGCAATGCAGAGTTCCAACAACTCAAGTTGGATGTTTTCAAGGTGATGGTCGAGAAATACGGGGTGCGTGTTTTTGCCTTGGAGGGCGATTACGGCGGCTGCGAGGCGGTCAATCGTTATATCCATGGTGGCGAAGGAACAGCACAAGAAGCGGTGGCAGCTATCGGTTTCCCCATCTACAGGACCGAGCAGATGGAGCAACTGGTCTCGTGGATGCGCGACTACAACGCAACGGCAAGCGAGGAAGACCAACTCTGCTTCTACGGCTTTGATATGCAGCGCTATGAGCACAATTACAAGTATCTGCTTGATGCCGCAAGGGAATTTGGGTTGGATACGAAAGATTTGGAACAAATATGGGATGGTGAAAAAGACGGTTTCTCGGATACCTCTAAACCTGACGAGAACGCGAGAATTATTGAAGTAGTGAAGAAGGAACTGATGCAATTGAACGACTCATTGACCGCGAAAGCCGTGCATCATGCGGATGTGTTGCTCCAAAACATCTCCGTTGGAAAAGTCATCAACGATGCAGCGGCGGGGAATGCTTTGCGCGACAAGTTTATGGCCGACAATGTGTGCTGGATTATGGAACAAGAGCTGGTGCGCGGCAATGAGCGGATTTTTGTTTCTGCCCACAACGGCCATATTCAGCGGTTCAACAATTATGGGACGACAGGAAAAGGGACGGGCAATCTGCTTGCCGATAAATTTGGTGAGGAGTATTTCGCCATCGGCACAGATTTCCATAAGGTGCGTGTCAACCTGCCAAAAGGCAAAGACCGCAAACGCAGCATCCACACCTTTTATTCCTATGATCCTTTGGCCAAAGCGTCCAAGAAATGCGGCTATGAAATGAGTTGGCTCGATTTCTCAACGATTCCAGAAGATTCCCCACTCAAGCAGCAAATTGCAGGTTACATTTGGATGGGTTCGGTAGGCGAAGGCTACTCTCCGCTCATGGCTGTCTTGCCGATGGCGTACCGCATTTGGGGCTCGCCTACGGAAATTTATGACGGAATGATATTGGTTTCGAACGCACATCCAACCGTGATACGATAATAACGCCAACCAACCATCCATGAAAAAATAAAGATGGAAACAAATAGAATAACTCGTTGGCGGAATTAAAGTAGCGCATATTTAATTTGACCAATAGGTTTGTTGTTTGTTTTGTTGATGTATTGTAACACGGTAAACGCGCTGATTTTACCGATGATTCTGGCGAACAGCCCATC
>Ga0326514_10000506_pt1 | contig 26448 bp, 38 predicted proteins | sample 3_2548_0518_D_FD_203653 | JGI IMG/M metagenome (GOLD analysis project Ga0326514, IMG submission 203653) | Bovine rumen microbial communities from UC Davis, California, United States - 3_2548_0518 | ecosystem: Host-associated > Mammals > Digestive system > Stomach > Rumen | place: USA... | reverse complement strand
TAGTGGAGAGGATACCGAAATCTGTATACTCCGGGTCTCCTCCCCACTCTTGAAGCAGTTCAAATATATTCTCAAACTGTAATTTTTCTCTGACCTCGGATTTTTTATAGGTTCTCATTAGGTGGTGAGGACACGCACACAGTTTCCCTTAATACCAAAATCTTCGTTTACAACCTTACAGAGAAACTCTTGTGGATGCATATTCTGGTCTGTACCTTTACGAGTAGCAAGAATCTGTTTTGCCATTTCCTTGCTCATTTCATACTCAATATCTCCTTCAAAAAGCTTTGGGGACACAGTCTTAGATCCATTCTCAACATTCTTAATTTTTGCCATTTTATTTTTTCTCCTTAATCATATCTTATTAAATCCCAATCAATTTCATATTCTGGTTCTGGAATTTCATTAGTTGTATACATATTAATTTTCTCGTTAAAATGCGCTCGGTTCAGTTGTTAAAATTTTCAAATTATCAATTTGAATGATTTCATATGTATAGGTAGTCGCAAACATTGGTTTAACTCTACAAGTACCTAAATCTGCTTTACACCATAAATATATACCTTTATATCTACCACGACGATTCTTATAGACAGACATTTTTAAATCAGGTCGTTCAAAAGCATTATTTGTTAATATTTGAGCCAAATTCTCAATATCATCTGATGAAGTTGGTAGAAGAATCATACCAGCATCAATTTTATCAGCAATAGCTTTCGCTCCACGAAGTAAGTTTTGATCTGGCGTTTCACTTGTTTGATAATCACCATTCAGCTAAGTAGCTGACATAATAAATACGCCATATTTATTACATAAATCTTTTAATCTAATAGATAGCATAAAAAGAATTGTATCTTCACGAAGTTTTACACCACCAGAACGACGTGTAATTTCTTCTAAAATTTTTAAACTTGTATGAATATAATCAAAGAAAACATAACGCACGTCGTGGTCACGAATATTTTTCTTTATTTTATTTTCAACATCTTGAAGCGAAAAGTCAGGTAATACTTCAATATAAATTGGGCTATTCTTTAAAATATTACCAGCTTCATATACTCGCTCACGTTCATCGCCTTCATATTTACCATTAAGGATATGCTCTTCATTCACATTAGAGATAAACGCAAGCATCATTGTTTGTATCTCTCCTAATTCTTGCTCTGTTGTAATGTATAAAGTTGGTTCACATACACCATTCTTAATCCAACCAAATACATCATCATAAATACGATTACAACCAATATAACAACAATCAGCAATCATACTACGAGACTTACCAACACCAGTAGGAGCAGAACGCAAATAAAACTTTTTCAATCTTGCTCCACGAGTTACTGTATTAATAAGTGGGCCATACAAAGGAACTCCTACTTCTGGATTTTTTTCTAAATCATCAAGTAATTCAAGAATACCTTCACCAGCTTGTGTTGCCTCACCCCAAGAGTCATCTACATATGTGGCTTTAATTTCATCAATTTTATCTTGTACTTTTTGAGCAAGAGCTTCAAGAGTTGAATTATCAAGTTGATCTTCTTGCAGTTGTCTTTTCTTTGTATCAATGATATTATCTGGATCGTAAATCTCACTTACATCAAATCCAAAATTATCAAATGCTCTTAATAGAGTCATTTTTTTAACTCTATTATAATAATAATCAAAAGATGCTGTTTGAGCATTTTCAACTGCTTTGGTTAACCATTCTTCACCTTTCTGTTTAATAAAAATTGCTTCATATTTAGGACGAGCTGCAAGATAGTCTAAAATACTATTTATAGAAATTTTTTCAGCGCCCAATTCATGCAATTTAAATATTGTACCAAAAACAATCTGATGAAACTGGTCAGGGAAATCTTCTTCGGTTAATGTATATTTATCTGAATAATCCAATAGTTGTGGAACTTTACACACGCAACCAATTACCTATATAATACTTGGCGTGTCTACATATTTACTCGGCATTGTTTATATGCTCCTCCTCATCTAAAAATGTAAACATTTTTCTTTTTTCAATTTGCCGTTGCGGTGAAGGAATAACTACAACTACATCTTTTGGGATATAATCATTTAAATCTTTCATTTTATTTTGTTCTTCCGCAAGCCAAAGACTATAATAATACTCATATGCTTGCTTATAAATATATGGGATAATTCCCATTCCTTTTGTTTTGTCTACTGGATGCTTTTTTACTTCATACCAATATTTTAAAGCCTTTAACATTCCAGAATATGTAAAATTATATTCTTTCTCAAAGCCTGATAATTGAAGCATATAACGAGGTAAAATATAATCGTCTTTTAATCCATAAAGTTTAATAATATATAACATTAATTCATCTTTACTATCTTGTGGATGAACTTCAGAACATTTTTTATGGACATAACGACCTTTTAATTGAGGCATTTCAATTACATCGTTTTGATTTGGATAAATAGCTTGATGGCACCAAAAACAAGTTGTTGATAATTTTGGATCCCAAATCTCATATGTATTTTTTTCAGTTTTATTATTTACTGCTTCTAAATAACATTCTGAATGCCCATATCGAAAAGTTTTACCGAGTGGGATCTAAACATATGCTTCTTTATCTCTATCAAATTTTTTTCCACAATACTTACAAGTTACTGTCGCCATCGACATTCCTCTTTCATTTTGATATTCTTCATATATATTATACCACTTTTTTTCAAAAAAATCAACCCTTGGCATTTTTTACCGAGGGTTGATTTTTTTATTCAATTCTTTTTATCAAAATATCTTGTTCACAAATGGGACACTTACCCCAAAAAGCAATTTCTAAATTATTTTTTTTAGATGGAATACGAGTTATTGTAATAAATAAATCTTCTAATGAGAATTTTAAAATAGTATCTACATTACAATACTAACACCAATATTTTTTACTTAAAGCAGATGAAATAGTATTTAAATCTAAAACATTGTTGTCTATTTTAATTAAATTCTATAAATTCATTAATATTACTTCTTTTCTCCATTTACAAGGTCATCTTGAATCTCAGTAATAACAAGGTAAACAAGTTCTGCCTGGTCACGAGTAACACCGGACATTTTCTTACCTTTACCAAGATACTTTTCAATAACCTGAGTAATACGAGGAGCATAATAAGCTTGGTCTTTAGTCATTAAGTCTCCAACAGTAGTCTCAAACTGAGCCATAAGAGCATCAAAATCATACTCTTTTACAGTAGGAGCAACCTCACGTTCATTGGTAACAAACTTATTACCATTTTCCTGTGCTTCCTTATCAATAGCATCAGTAAGTGCATTAGTAAGAGCATCATAAGAAAGAGGTACTTCAGGAGCGATATATCTAAAACGACTACCACAAGAAATACCTGAACCAGCAGGAGAACGGAGTGTTAAAACACGCTTTTCATCTCCATTAGCATCGACATATTGACGAGCATAAGCATAAAGGTCAGTCATATTTTCAATAATTTGAAGAGCAGAAGATTGAGTTGTTGGCTTAGTAAAACCATACTCCTTACCATTCTGGTCTTTATCAGTACCAGTCTTTGAATGAGAAATAAATACAACAGCATATCCCATCATGGTAAGACCACGGAAAATCTCTTCAAATTCTTTCTTGTATTTACTCCAACTGTTGGTTCCCCAACCGCCATCGCCCATATTATCAATACCAAGTTGATTACAAATATATTTTTGGCAAAGATCAGCCGCAATATCAACAGTATCAACAACAATAGTTTTATAAAACTCTTGTACTTCGGGCTTCTTTAATTCTCTGTAAACCTATTTCATTTCACCCCAAGTCGTAATGTCTTGGGCACGGACACCAGGCAATGCAGCATAACCTTTTTCAAAAGCAAGAAGCAAAGCGCCAGGCATCTAGGTCGCCAAGGTAGTTTTACCTACCTTGGGAGGGCCATAAATAAAAGTAATATATCCAGAAAGGTCACGACTGACCTTATGAGGTTGAATACCTAAAAGATTAATAGCCATAAGATTTACCTCCTATTAAATTAGAAGTTAAATCCATTTGCTCCACCGGAAGTTGCGGCAGGAGCCTGAGTCTGTGCACGAGAAGCATTATACTCATCCTGACGCTGCTTAATTGCTGCGAGAGCAACTTCACGGTCAGCAAGAGCAGTAGAGAACTCTTGAGCAGTAATAGTACTGTCATCATCCCAAATATATGGATCACTAGAAGCACCAGTAATAACAAAATCACGATTGGAACGAGGAGTCTCAGTTACCTTTTGCTCACCGAAAGCAGACTCTTCAACAGTACGAACCATAGTTACCTGAGAAAGCTGACGGCCCCAAACCTTGGTGAATACAGGATTTCTCTGAGTTGCATCAAGACCAAGGAAATAGTCCATAGCCCCTTCGGTAAGAGCAGTAAAATCAACAGGGACAAGAGCCTTACGAAAATCAAAAGTATAACCGCTAACTCTTACCTGACGAGGACGATCATGCTCTTCATCAGCCTCAATTTCAGTTGCCTTAGTGATAATCATATCACACTCAAAAGTATTACGAGTCTTTTCATCAGAAGCGAGAGTTTGAACTACATGAACAAATCCACCCTCATTGCGCTTTACAGAAACAAGCTCTTCCTTACCATTACGATTAGAATAAAATTCATTTACACCAATTGCGGAATCAATACGAACCTTCGCAGCCTTATCAATACCATGCTCAATAACGTTACAAAGAGTTCCATTAATAATATTCTAAAGAGTAGCAAAAGTAGCATTATCAGCGCCACTCTTTGCATACTTTGGAGTTACATAAGTAAAGTGAACACTTACAATATTAGTTGCGGCATCATCAGTCGCAATATCAATAGTACCATTAATAAACTGAGTACCAGGATTCTTAGAATTCTCGCCAGAGGTCTTGAGACTCAAAGAATGCTGATACAAAAGACCCTCAATATGAGTTGCATTTTTCATTGTTGCTTTCATTATTCATTTTCTCCTTTAATAATTACATAATTTTTTCCTTTTTCTGTTAAACTATAAATAACAGGGTCTTGACCGATTTTTTCACAAAAACCATCATTTACAAGTTTTCTCATTGTACCAGAAGCACCACGAGAAGAAATACCCATTTGTTCAGCAATATCTTTCGCTTTCCATAAACGAGTTTCCAGATGATTTTGCAGGTAATCAAGAATGAGCTTGCCGTTTTCGGTCAACTCCGGTTTCTCATCCTTAACTTCTTTTAGAACATCAAGATATGCTTTAACATTGTCAGTTATAAGTTTTTCTGTGAGTTCAGGATTTGCTTTCATTAATTCATTTACAAAATCTAAAAATTCTTGTTTCATTTCAAATTCCTTTCTTGATTTTCTATAAATATTATATCATATTTTTTTTGGAAAATCAACTCACGACGTTTTTCATGTTTTTTTACAGTAAAAACTTTTTTATTCAATGCTTAAAGTATATCCAATTAATTTATTTTTGCCCATAACAGCATTTAAAAATCCTTCTAATTCATCAATGACATAATTACCATCATATACATTAGTGACAAAATTATGATAAGAGACAAATTCAATACCATCAATACCATAATATTTTGCTTTTTCTCGCATAGCAGAAGGATTGCCACATACAAAAATAGCGTTATTCTCTTTAGCCAATAGCATTAATCTACTTGTTTTTCCAGTCCCACGACCATCAATAATTCTATACATATAAATTATCCTTTCTTTACAGTATATCCATAAGTTTGGGCTTCATAAAAATCTGTCCAATACTTTTCACGAGAAGTAAGTTCATTTGCTTTACATTCTTCCAATAGCTCAAACATAAAATTTTCTACTCCAATTTCTTTCATCGCTGGATATAATTTATTTTGCGTTACTGGTTCTGCTCCTACGCCACGTTTGATGTGTTGTCGCCATCTCTCTGGCACATTCACAGCTTGCCCAACGTAACATTTACCGTTTTCTAAATTAGTAATTTTATAAATGCCCATGGGCTTTCGTGTCCCAAAAACTCTACCAATTAAATCAGTATAAGGTTTTTCATAATAGCATTTATAAATAACTTTATTTAATGGTTCTTTATCACGCAAATAAGGTTCTACAGAACGCAATCTCTTTATTTCTTCTAAATCCACTTCTGGAACCTATAAACGATAAAAGTCCTTTTGCTGACGGTCTAATTCAGCACGTTTATTAGACTCTATTGCGGCTTCAGCTTTTGCTTGAGCCTCAGATAATTTAATTAGTACATCCTCTAATTCTTTAGACTTTACTCCATATTGAGCAGTAATCTCACTGACCATATCAGCTAAAGTTTCTAAATAACTCTATTTAGCTTCCTCTTTTGCTTTTTCATATTCAGATAAAAGTTCAGTTTTTGCTTTTTCAATTTGCTCTTGGGCAATTTGAATTTGTTGAGTTTTAAAAATCTCTCCAGATTCTTTAGCTTCTGTTTCAAGCGTTTGAATTATATTATTTCTGCGTTCTTCTAATTTCTAAACTTCAACTTTTAAATCAGATTCACGCTAAGACCAATTTAATAATTTTTCATTTTTTTCTTTTTCCCAATCACGACGAGCCTGCTCCATTTCATTTAACTAACGAGCTGCTGAATCATGAAGCTCTTTATCTTGTTTTTGAATATCTTGATAATATTGCTCATTTAATTCATTATATTGATTTTCTAATTCATTTCGTTTCTCAATATATTCTTTTTCTAAATCTTTAATTCGTAATTGAGTTTCGTTTTCTTTCTTTTCTAGCTCTTGGTTGGCGGTGCGTATTTTCTCCTTTGGAAGAAAATGACAAACCACAAGAGTAATTAACACACCGATTATCAAAGCACCAAGCGCACTAATAATCGTTATCATAGATATTAAAATAAGGGGTAAAATTAATTACCCCTTATAATCTATATGAGTTTTAATCACTCAGCATCTGCGTCTGGGTCAAACTCCATACCAGCGGGAGTGAGCTGTAAAAATTTCACAGCCTTATGGGTGCCGTCTTCGAGCTCAACCTCAGCAGGAACACGGATACCGAGACCCTTACGCTGAATAGCAGAAGTAAAGATACCATCAACCTAGCGCTTCTCGAGACCGAGAGCCTCAGCAACATCACCAGAGGTGACATTCTCGCCAGCGATACCCTTCAAATAATTAAGAACGTTCTTGGAATTTTCTTTCATAGCCATAATTCATTTTCTCCTTTAATAATTAATAATTAATATTTTTTAACCTTTTGGTTATGTAAATATTATACAAAAAAATTTTTTAAAAGTCAAGACATCTTAATCAATATGTCTTGGACCATCTCATCAATGGTGTCAATGTCTTGAAAATCGTGAACTCGGCTTGAAAGTCGCATAATTTCTTCCTAGGCGGCCTATACGGCATCTTCGTCGTTACTATTCTAAATCACATATTCACACTTAGCGATTTTCTCAGCCAAGTTTTTGAGTTCTTTTCTTTTCATACAAAAATCCTTTTCTTTTTTATTTACGATATTATTATACAAAAAAATTTTTTAAAAGTCAAAGCATTGCGATTAGTTGTTCTTCTGTAATAATCGGAATACCAAGTTGCTTTGCCTTTACATTTTTACTGGAAGTGCTATTTATATCATTATTAACTAAATAATTTGTATTCTTACTAACTGACCCAGTAACTTTACCTCCACGAGTTTCAATAGCAACTTTTACTTCATCGCGGTTTTTAAAAGTATGAACTGCTCCAGTAATGACGAATGTTTTACCAGCAATCTCACTAAATTTTACAGTAGAAACTGTTTCTGTCGGGTCTATCCATAAACTGTTATGAATTGTTAAAACTTTATAAGCAAGGCCATCGGCTTCCTTATAATCAAAGCTATGAATAGAATCATTTATTTCATAACCAAATCTGTCCCATGTAGTGAAGTCATAGTTCTTACCAATACATTCACGAAAACTGAACCAATCTTTACATCTTTTAGCAATTTCTTTCGCATATGTCGTGCCGATAAGAGGAATGCTTAAAGAAGCGATAAATTGCCATAACTCGCAATCTCGTGCTCTATCAATTGTTGCTAAAAGTTTATCAACAGACTTAGGTCCAAATCCTGGCTGTTCAACCCATTCATCATGGAAGTTTGATAGACTAAATAATTCTTGATAATTACCAACCCAACCCCAATCAACTAATTTTTGAAGTGTTGCTTCTGATAAGCCTTTGATGTCAAGACCTTTTTTACCAACAAAATGACAAAGTAAATTTACAAATTTACCATCGCAATGAGGATTACCACAATATAAAATATCATCTTGAATATAAGTATCTCCACCGCAAACCGGACATTTAGCTGGAATATCTATATAAGTTAATGCCACATTTGATTTTTCACTTCTCACAACCTGTGGGATAATTTCATTTTGTTTACAAACCCAAATTTTTTGTCCTTTATAAGGTTTGCCTAAAAGTTGTTTCATTATATTGAGATTATGAAGAGAAGCACGATTGATAATTGAACCATCAGTGTCTACATCATCATAAATTGCTACTGGAGTAATTTGTCCAGTTTTACCTAATCCCCATTCTATATCTCTTAAATAAGTCTCATATTCTTCATCATAAAATTTAAATGCTAATCCTCCTCTAAAATGATGCTCTGTTGCTCCAAGAGATTGATAATAAGCGCAATCATTATATTTGAATACGATACCATCTATTGGATAACTAAAATCTTTTGCCATACCTTTAATTAAAGAAATAGCATGATCAATTTTATCAGAACTATTTACTGGTAAAATTAAAAAAGGTACAATAATAAATCCTAAATCATCTAAACGAAGAATTTTTTCACTTAAATTTTTACATTCATCCAAGCCGGTAATACAATCCCATGCCACAAATGTAAGTCTCCTTTGCGAGCTTGCTCGTGAATCCAAAAGACGTATAGAGCCACTGGCAAAATTACGAGGATTCTTATAGGTGCTACTAAAATCTTCAAAATCTTCATAAGTACAAATAACCTCTCCATCAACAACTAATTTATCTTTAAATGGAATTTCAATAGGAACCCCTTTAACTCTTACAATATTTTGAAGAATATCCTCTCCTATTTCTCCATTCCCACGAGTTTCGGCACTAACTAATAACCCTTCTTCATAGCAAAGAGAGCAAGTTAGCCCATCCATTTTTGCCATAGCAATACCATTATGACCTGAAAGAAATGCTACAACATCATCTTCGCTCTTGGTTTTATCTAATGATAACATTGGATGGTTATGCTTTACTTTTCTTAATTGATTAACAACTCGATAATCAACATGAATAGTTGGAGAATTACCAAGAGATATCCCCGTTTTTTCTTCTAATTCTTCAAGATGAAAATACATATCATCCCATTCCTTATCAGAAATTGGACTTTCCCCTTCATCATATAATTTAGTATAATAATTTAATTTATCAATGAGTTCTCTCATTTCATCTATTGGATTCATTTGTATTCTCCATGTTTATATAAATATTTTCATTATCATTACTATATTGAGGCTGTAATTCATACCATTTTCGGTAGCCATTATTGGGGTCATAAGAAGATAATTCTACAACGATATATTTAACTAATTTCATCTAAATGTCTCATTCCTTTTTCTCTTATAATTGCAAGTGAAATACCATCTGGTCCCATATAATCTATAAGAGGAATACCTTCTTCAACTAAATCGGCAATATGGGCCCAATCAATAGGATGCTCATTTACAATTTTATTAATACGTTCAATATTTTCAAACTCTAAACAGATTAATGTTGATAAGTCTTGAAAAGTCATATAAAAAATCCTCCTTATATCTATTCTTATTTATATTATACCATATTTTTTAGAATAAGTCAAGATAACAAAAAAAACTGCGGTTTACCAAAAAATTCACAAATATCTGTAAAAAATTTGGTAAACCGCAGTTTTCATTTATTATATATTTAGTCAGTTTCTTCTTCTTTATCTAATTCTTTAAGATATTCTTCTAAATTTGTTATTCTCTCATTTAATTTATTTATTTGCGACTACAAATTTGAACCACAATAAGGACACCAGTAATATTCTAATGGATACCCATAATGATAACGACCGCATAATGGACATTCATAAACACCAATGCCAAAAATCATTTCATTAAGCATAGTCATTACTCCCTTTCTATACTCTTATAATATAAGAACAATCCCCTTTATAAATTAAAGAGGATTGCTTAAAAATTATACTTTACTGACGCTTAGGATTTTATTTCCCTTTAGCATAATATTTCCGAGAGAAGTTCTTCCTAATTCTGGAATTTCTGTAGCGTTAATGCAAACAGAAGTTTTATCGCCAACCAAGAGAACAACATCTTCATCACTAATCAATTGTGCCGCACTTACATAACCATTTATATCAGATGGTTTATAACAAGCGACGCCTTTTCCAGCTCGTTTTTGAAGCGTAATCTCTTTTTGAGCAATCTTTTTGCCATAACCTTTAGTAGTAAAGATGGCTAATTGATCTTCGCTATGACGTAATGGTAAAGCAGCAACAACTTCATCATCGGCACTAATTGTGATACCTTTTACACCAGAAGTTAATCTACCAGTAGCACTAATTTCATTTGAATTAAACTTAATCATTTGACCATTTTTGCTGACCAAAATTATAGGTTCTTCATTTATAAGTGTAACTGCTGATAGAGCATCGCCTTCTTTAATATTAATTGCCCCAATCCCACTGGATTTCTTTGTACCAACATATTCACTAAGTGCTGTCTTTTTAACCAGACCATTTTTAGTAATGAATAATACATACTTTGCGTCAGTATCTCTATATATAGAATATATAGTTTGGATATTCTCTCCAGCTTCCATCTCAATTAAGGCTTTAACCGGCGTACCTTTTGATGTGTTTGTTCCTTCAGGAATATTATCAACGACAAGACGATACATTTTTCCTTTATTAGTAAAGACCATCAAACTATCAACAGTATTTGTTCTAATAACGGCTTCTGTAATATCATCTTGTGTCTTTACGCCTTTTCCTCCACGCTTTTGAGTCCTAAATGAAGTAGCAGGAATTCGTTTAATATTACCGCTTTCTGTTATTACTACAACACATTTTTCCGGTGGGATATTAGCGATTTCTTTTTCTTCTTTATTTTTAGGTTCTTCAATTTGTGCCAATTCAGTCCTACGAGCATCGCCATATTTTGAAACGATATTGCGTAAACGTATTTTAATTTCTTCATCAATATTTTCAAGAATTGCTTTCAAATGATTAATTTCATCAATTAATTCTGCACGTTCATTCTCGATTTCAATTCTTTCTAAGCCAGCCAGTTTACCAAGCTTCATATCAACAATCGCTTTGGCTTGTTCTTCATTAAATTTATACTTTTCTTGAAGAGCAACACGAGCCTTTGCTGCGCTTTCAGATGTCTTAATAAGTGCGATTACGTTATCAATATCTTCAAGCGCTTTCAATAAGCCTTCTACGATATTCAATCTATCATTTGCCTTTTGGATATCAAAAGCAACTTCGCGCTGGATACAATCTCTATTATGTTTTACATAAATTTCACAACAATCTTTAAGATTTAATTCGGTAGGAGTTTTATCAATTAGGGCAACTTGATTATATGAGAATGTTGTTTGAAGGTCAGTATTTTTAAATAACTGAAAAATAATTTTATGCAAGTTGGCGTCTTTATTACATTCAATTACTAATCTAAATCCCTTTTTGCGATTGCTTTCATTTCTTACATCAGCAACACCTTCAACATCGCCAGCATCGCAAGCTGCACCAATTTGGTCAAGCAAAGCTTCAGTAGTAAGTCCATAGGGAATTTCATAAAATACAATACTATTACCTTCAATATTGTATTTACCACGAATCTTTACACTACCATGACCAGTCCGCATAATAGTTGGAATATCATCTTTATTAATAATCAAACCACCAGTCGGAAAGTCAGGTCCTGGTAGCATAGGCTCTTTACCATCCATATAAGCATAAATTGCTTCTGCTACTTCATTTAAATTATGTGGAGCCCAGTTACAAGCCATAGCCACGCCAATTCCAGTATTAGGATTACAAAGAAGATTAGGAAAAATAGAAGGCAAAGTTACAGGTTCATTCTCTGATTCAGAATAATTTGGTATCATGTCAACGACGCCTTTTTTCATTCCTGTTAGGATACCATCTTCACTAATTTTTGATAATCTTGCTTCGGTGTAACGATAACTCGCAGGTGGGTCGCCATCGCGGTTACCCTCATTACCATGGAAATCAATTAATGGATAGCGCATAACCCAATTTTGAGCTAAACGTACTAATGCTCCATAAATTGAACTGTCGCCATGAGGATGGAAACGACCCATCGTATCTCCAACAATTGCTGCACATTTTACGTGTGGTTTATTATTAGTACAGCCAGTAACATAAGCATCATAAATAATTCTTCTTGCTACTGGTTTTAAACCACTTTTAGCATCAGGAATTGCACGATCTGTATTTACAGCTACCGCATATTCTATAAAATTAGTTCCAATTTCTTGGGTTAAATCACTTGTTTGAATATTATTATTCGGCATTGTATGTAGCCTCCTTGCTATGTTCCTTAATATATAATTTACGAGGAACAACAGCAGTCCCCATTAAATCATCAAATAGTTTAGTAGTTGTAGGAACATCTTCAACTGTTACTTGACGAATAATCCTACCTTCAACGCTAGTAAGAGTTTCTTCAACCTCTTCCGCATCCATCTCACCCAAGCCTTTCATGCGATTAACAGTAAAGCTTCGATTTGGATGCTCTTTTTTAAACTGTTCAAGAGCTTCATCATTTTTAAGATAATAATATTTTTTAGCCATTGTTATTTTATAAAGAGGAGGCACACCAGCATAAATATAGCCATCTTGAATAAGTTGAGGACAGAAATTCCAGATGAAAGTATAAAATAGATTCTTAATATGCGCACCATCAACATCAGCATCGCTCATAATAATAATCTTGCCATATCTAATTCTATCGGGATGGTATGTTATTTTCATTGTTTTTAGATCAATTTCAAGTCCAAAAGCTTGAATCATTGACATAATCTCTGCATTTTTCTGTATCTTATCAAGCGTAGCTTTTTGAGTATTAAGTATTTTTCCACGAACAGGCATAATAGCTTGAAATTCATTATCACGAGCTTCTTTTAATTTGCCGCTTGCGCTCTGACCTTCTGTAATATAAATCTCACACTTCTTACGATCTTTGCTATAACAATCTGCTAATTTACTATCAAATTTAAGCGCCTTTTCTTTTTTCTTTGTGTTATCTCTAACACTTTCTCTGGCCTTCTGTGCTGCTAAACGAGCCTTTCTAGCATTTAAGGCTTTATCAGCGATCATCTTAATTTCTTTCTCATTGTAAGTCATCCAATTACGGAGTTCATCAGCAATGGCCTGAGTAAATGGCGCCATTTCTATTTTTGTAATACGAGTTTTTACTTGTGCATCATAGGCTACATTAGGAGCAGTAATATTAAAAACAATATAGAGTCCTTCTTGGATATCATCACCAGTAAGATTTTCGTCTTTTTCTTTTAACCATTTCTTATCACGGAAGAATTTATTAAACTCACGAGTAAGAAGTGATTTAATTTGAGAAATATGAGGCCCATTTGCAGTAAGACCAGTATTAACATATGGAACCAGAGTGAGAGAATAATTAGAGGTATAAGTCATTACCATATCAATCTTATTCTTATCATTTTGATAATTCATTACGAAACGATTTTTAATAAGTTCTTTATTCTCAACTGCTTCATCAACAAGGTCATTAATACCATTTTTTGAAAAATAAGTTGTTTTAGTTCCATTATCATCCAATTCAATGGTCAAACCAGGGCAAAGCGCTGCAATAGTTTTAAATAAACTTTTTAATTCACTTATATTCACTTCTGGATGGGTAAAAAATTCTTCGCTTGGTTCCCATTCTACTTCAGTGCCACCTTTACGTACATTTTCGATAGCTTCTGGAGTTTTTGGCTCTCCACTGTATCTTACTTTAAACTTACCTTCTTCAAAATGGACTTCTTCTCGTTTCATGTCTCGATAAGTAGAAACAACCAGCCAATGAGAAAGATAAGTTGTAATTTTAGAACCAATACCAAAAGAACCCAATGAAGTTCCTTCATAAGTTCCATCTTCACGATATTTACCAGAAGTATTTAATACGCTAAAGGCAGCTTCAAGAATACTTTTTCCATCTTCACGAAAACTATTTGGGATAAAACCTTGTCCATAGTCTCGGATTTTTACTCTTGAACCATCAATACTTACTTCAATTTTATTACCATGCCCAAGTCTAAACTCATCAACAGCATTAGAAAAAATTTCTACTGCAAGTTGAGTAGCATATGTAGTATCACCAGCATATACTCCAGGACGAAGACGAGTAAATTCCAACGGCGAAAGTGACTCAATTGACTCTTCAGTGTATAATGTTTTATCTATCGCCATATCAAATCTCCTTTTTATTTTCTTATATTAATATTATAACATATTTTTTCAAAAAAATCAACTCTGCAATTCACAAGAGAATTACAGAGCTATAATTATTTTAAAAACCATATGGATTTTTTAAATTTATTTCATGATTAGACATCATTTTTATATGACCACAGCATTTACAATATGCTTCAGTCTTGTCTTTATTTAAATAAACATGCTCTTCATCTAATGGCTGATAACAATTTAAATATTTATCTTTTTTAGTGCGGCCACAAGGGATAGCACGTTTTTTACCAAAGTATTTATAAAGCATCCATTCTATTTTAGCAAAGAATTTATAATTACGTTCAGCATTAATATAAATAACTGTTATTGGTAATACAATTTTCATTTTTTATTATTCCTTATATAATATAATTTATTTTATTTTTATTTTACCGGTCGCGAGACCATCTACATATACGTTCCACTTAACTCCGCTATGCCCCGGTACTTTTCTGATTTCTGCTAAACTGGCTAAAGAATAAATTTCCTTAATTATTTCAAGATTTTTAACTTCTTGATTCTTTGGACGTTTCCATTCATTTTGTTCCCATTTATACATCCAATCATTAATTAAATTAACGCAATAAGCGCTATCACTATATATAATTGGCTTTAAAAAAATAATTTCTTGTTGATTGATACGTCGAAGAGCAGTAAGAATAGCCATTAATTCCATCTCATTATTTGTAGTAGGTCTTTTGAAATCCTAATATTCCCATAATATATTATCATTTTCATCAACTTCTACAATTCCATAACCACCACTAGCTGTATCTTTTCCGTTCCCTCGACAGCTACCATCTGTATAATAAATGCTCAACCGATTCTCACACCACCTTGACAAAATTGAAATTTTTTTATATAATAATCTTACAAAAAGAGAAATAAAATATATTTATTCTATTATATGATATATTATAACATAAAATATTATTATTGTCAATATAAAATAAAAAAATCTCAAGATAATAAAATAATTATCTTGAGATTTTAACTTAATTTAATTTATATTTTCACTATTATTTTGACAATAGTTTGCCATTACAGTCTCATATTTAATTCCATCTTTTGTATTTTCTGCTTCTGCTTTTCTATAGTAAGCATGCTAACTTACTGCATATGCTGCCCAAGGGAAAGAAATCATAGCTGTAAGCCAAGGAATTTCAGTAAAGTATCCTTTAAAAACGCAAATATAAGCTAAAACTAACATAGCAATACTATGAATCCAAATTAATAGTGACTCTTGGATTAAAAGTGTTTTAGAAAATTCTATTTTTTTCATACTTCTTGGGTATACTATAAATTAATCCAGCCAATACCAGATTTTAGTTTTCCCCATCCCTCTCTTTCTTCAATGATAGTATAAATTTTATTTTTTTCTAATTGAGTAATAATAACACTATTAGTATTTGGTTTAGACCGTACATTTAATTTATTTACATTAATTTTAATCTAATAAGTTTTAACTACTGTCTAAACTACATTAATTCGAGATGTTAATTCCATATTTTTTCACTTCTTTATTTAATATAAAAATAAAGCCTGAAAAATATCAGGCTTTATTTATCACATGAGCTCTGCAATTTCTGCTATTTTACTACGGTGAATTATTTGTAATTCTACTTCACCATATATATCATGCCCTCTAAAAATTCGAGAGGCGCGTTTCATACCATTATTGGCTCCAGCAAAAGCTACATCATCAACTTGTGTTTTTGCATCGCCATCAATAATACAAATGCTATCTTCGCCAATACGCTATAATGCTAATTTCATAAGAGGAATATCAAGATTTTGAGCCTCTGAAATATAAATACCAGCTCTCATACCAGATGTATCATATCCTCTAATATCACTCATTGGTAATAATACTAATTTTTCTTCATCAACTAAACGTTCTACTTCTATTCGACCGCCAATTTTACTAATTAATAGGTTTCCAATTTGTGAATCTAAAAGTTTTTCATCTCTAGTTCCAGGTAAAAAACCAAGTTTAGCTGAATTTTTTGCTGCAACAGTATTACAGAATATAATAATTTTATCAATTTTTTGTTTTTCTAATTGATTAAATAAAAATCCAAGTGCTAGTAAAGTTTTTCCTGTACCAGCTCGTCCTTTTATTAAAGTAATTTTATTATGTGTAAAACTATCTGCGGCAAGCTATTGATAAACATCTAATGGTTTAATTTTTCCAAAATGTCTAGAATCGAATACTTCATAATTTACATTTCTATAACCTTTTCCTTTGCCTTGCCAGACTAATCTATCCAATACTTCATCGGTATTTTTATCACGAATAATTACATATTCATTATCAAGAATATTGTGGTTAAGGACAGGACTTAAGCCCATTTTATAATTAGAATAAAAGAATTCCATAGCCTTATCATTGCCAAATTTTATTTCAGCAAATCCTTTGTAATCATCATCCTATTCTTCATCTACAGATTCAAGCATTTTATCACCAAAGAATAAATTAGCAATAGCTTTTAATGCTAAATCATTAGTGACAAAAACAGTTTCATCTGGATGGATATTAGTATCATAGTCGATTGCTGTCGCTAAAATTTTCATGTCATTAGTAATTGGTAAATCTTTCTCCATAATTGGATTTAACATAGTTTGAGTAAAAATATGAATATCATATTCTCCACGATGTTCATCCAATGAGTGAAGCAATTTACGAGCAGCATACTTTATATCAGCATCACGAGTAGTTGAAGTTTTAATATTTTCAAGTTCCTCAAGGGTAACAGATGAAATAGCAAATTTTTCATCATTATCAAATAAAGTATTTGCTTTTAACAGCAAAGAACAAGTATCATAAAATTTGTAATTAATCATCATTATCTTCTTCTTCCTCCTCATAATCATCGTCTTCAGTTTCTTCTGTTGGTATAGTAAAGCCTATTGCACGAACTGATGAAGTTTCTTTCTTATTAGCAATTTCATCTGCTTTATCCTATATTTTAGTAAGAGATAAAACTAATTTTCCTTTTAAGACTTCTAACCCCTAGACGATGACAGTGGCGAGTTCTTCCAAAATTGGTATTCCAACCACATAAATTAAAATGCCTAATAAAACATAAACGAGAATAGTAACCACTCCTCTCCTATATGTTTTATAAAAAATGTTAATTATATATTAGTTAATTTTGACCTTCTTTAACTTTTTTATAAAAGTCATTTTTTTCTTTAATATAATTATCTAATGTAGCTTTAATTTCTTTAATAGCATTTTTATTTTCTTCTAGTTCATCCATTAAATGAGCTAATTCTTTCTTAATACGAATAGCTTCATAAGATTTAGAATTATAATGAGTGCTATGAAGCATTGTACAATAGACATGTTTTAAAGCGACGATACCAGGTTTAATTTCATAATTATTAATTTTTTTAATTAAGTCAATCTCTGCTCGATATTCCGCAATAATTCCACCAGTTAATTGACTCATAAAAGCAGAATCATCTGGATGGCATTCTGCTGTTCCTATCCCATGTAATGTTATTCCAGAAGCCGTTTTGTATGTGAGTACACACCTGGCTGAACCAGTATCTTCTCTCCAAAATTCTCTTATAGAAGTTTTCATAAAAGTAAAATTTCTCCTTATTATATTTATATAAATATTATATCACAAAAAAATAAGAAAATCAAGTTTTGACACTTTTCCCCAAAAAATTTCCTAACGCGGAAAATTTGGCAGCAACGGCCGTCATCGGCTTCCACTTTCAACCAAAAAACTCCCCTAAGATTTCTCTTAGGGGAGGAAACAAAAGTATTTAATTACTCGGCTTTATTGATAGCATTCGTAATCAAATTACGAATGTCGATACCAGAATCACCAAGAGCTGCCATAACCTGAGTAACCATTCGAGTTACATCAGATACAATTTTTGTGCCACCGCCATCACCATAAATAGTGATGCTATCAGCCTTCTCCATGGGAGCAGCCGCGCAGGCAACCATTTCAGGCAACTTCTGAAGAGTCATTTCAATGATAGAGGCATCGCCCATCTTCTTCTGCGCTTCAGCCTTCTTCTCAATAGCCTGGGCTTCTGCTTCACCAACAGCCATGATACCAGCAGCTTGCTGTTCTGCAGCGTAACGGTCAGCTTCTGCCTTTGCCTTAACAGCAAGAGCCTGCTGTTCCATTTCAAAACGCTTTGCTTCGGCTTCTTTCTGGCGACGGATAAGGTCAGCCTCTGCCTTCTTCTCAGCAGCATACTTATCAGCATCAGCCTGCTTACGGACAAGAGCATCAAGTTCATATTCCTTCAGTTCAATCTGCTTCTGCTTCAAAGCCGCCTCACGCTCAGCCTTAGCAATATTAGCATTAGTAGCAGCAACGTCTTTCAACTTACGCTGATTCTCAGCCTCAATTGCCATAGCAGCATCAGCCTGAGCTTTCTGAGTATCAACATTACGCTTCAACTCAGCCTGACGAACAGCAAGGTCAGCATCACGTTTGGCAATCTCCTCTGCAGCCTTTACCTTAGCATCATTAGCCTGCTTTGCGTTTTCAGCTTTTGCAACCTCAACTTCTCTATCTGCGTTACTTCTGGCAATAGCAGCGTTCTTACTAATCTGGGCAACATTATCAATACCAAGGTTAGTAATAACATCATTGTCATCAATAAAGTTTTGGACATTAAAACTCACAAGTTCAAGGCCAAGTTTACGAAGGTCGGGAACAGCATTTTCTTGAACTTTTTCTGAAAAACTCTTTCTATCATTTACCATTGATGTCAGCGTCATAGTACCTGCTATTTCACGCAGATTACCTTCAAGCAAATCATTAATACGTTCAGAAATTTGTTCTTTAGAAGCATTCAAAAAGTTCTGCGCTGCAAGTCTAAGAAGTTCAGGTTCTTGGCTAACTTTAACAGATACAGTTGAATCAATCTTAATGTTAATAAACTCTACCGTTGGAACACTTGAAGCAGTTTTTACATCAATCTGAATCGCACCAAGATAAATCCTATCGACTCGCTCCAAGAATGGAACTTTAATACCGGCCTTACCAATAAGAATACGTGGATTCTTATGTAGGCCAGTAATAATATAGGCCATATCGGGCGGGGCTTTAACATATCCAAGGACACAGAGAACAATTAAAAACAAGATAACAATGCCAATAATAATCCAAGTAATCATTTTAATCTCCTTTTATTAAATTTTTAATATATTCTTTATTTATTTTATTAAAATCTATATATGGAATTTCAATAAATTTTATTTGTTTTTCTTTACACCATTTACGCTTTATTTCATCGGTCTGTTGCTGTTTAATAAAACGTTCCTTTCCACCAAAATACTCAACTGGCTGATAATGCTATATACCATTATATTCAATAATAATATTATAGTCAGGTAAGTAAAAATCATAGATTATTGGTAATGAAAAAGCGATACAATCAATAAATTTTTTTTGATATTCATAATGGATATTTAATTCTTGTAATAAAGATAATATTAAACTTTCTCCATTAGATTTAATACATCCACAAGATTTTACCTATCCAGTAGTTAAATACTTACCTAAAATATCTTTTTCATTGCCACAGTTACATTTACAATGCCACACATAATGATTATCTTTTAAATAATTACACTTATATAATACAGTTAATAAACCAAAATGCTAACCAATTAAATTTTTAGCATTTATATTTTTAGTATTTTCTTTTTTTAGACAACCACAACTTAGGATTTTTCCGTCCCTAATATCATGACCTCTTGCACTAAATTTATTGCCACAATCACATTGGCAATACCAAAATACTTCTTTATCTTTTTTTATTTTCTATGTTTCATAATCACGCCCAAGTATAATAAAATGAGCAAATTTTTTTCCAGTTAAATCAATTAATTTAGGCATAATATTAAAATCTCCTTTTATTATCTTTTCTATATATATAGGAATTTATAATAAATAGATTTTAAATTTTTACCCAACATTTTCTCGTAAAACTAATCAGCCATAATAACCTCCATCCGGTGGATCGCGTTTATATTTCCGACACTTACCATCTTTATCAGTCTGGCCACATGTTTCTCTCAAATAAACACATTTGTCACATCGAGGTTGAACTGAAGGCTCTTCTTGTCCTTTTAACCATTGAAGATGTTTAATTGCTTCATCAATAGATTCAAAATATCCTTCATGCTCATATACAGTATCTGTATCATAAACATACCAAATATTTCCATTATCATCTTCACCGTCAGGGATTTGGATTTGAATATCTTCTCCAATACAAATTTCAATTTTCATTTTTTACATATCCAGGGCACTCAAATTCATGATTAAGTTTTGCTTGACAACTATTAGCGATATCACAAAAAGAACAATATGGAGTTTTTTCTAGATATTCAATTACAGGATGTTTTTGGCGATAATCTTTAATGTCTGCCATAACCGTATCAATTGATACTGGGAAACAATTATGTGCGTCAAGAGCTATATTGTAACATCCATACTCCATATTTTGAAATTTATCTGGCGAATGAGTATGCCCAGCAAGACAAATTGTAGGATGCTTGTCTTTATAATTACCCATCATTGCAGGATAATGTTGAGCATAAATACTCATTTTTCCATACACAAGTCGATATCCATACTGAATATTTACGAAAATATCTTCAAGCATGTATTTACCAAGACGAGCATTAGTATCATGGTTTCCAACAGCAAGGTACTTTTTCCCATTAAGCTGTTTTAAACATTCAATTCCAAAATTATCATTTTTTAGCATACAATCGCCAAGAATATAAACTTCATCATTTGGTCGTACTACGCTATTATAATTTTCAATAACTTTTTGAGCATGCTCTTCCCAGGTAAGGAATCCACGTGGTTTCCAAAGAAATTCTTTTTCATGCCCAAAGTGAAAATCACTAGTAAACCAAATCAATTGTATCACTCCTTAAAAAATTAACTCCAAAGAATATTTGTTTCTTTGGCGATATAATTAAGAGACTCTTCAAGTTCTTCTTTATATTCACCTGCTTCAAAAGCCTGTTTAAATTCATATACTTCGCTATCATTACGGCATTCTACATGATTTACTTCCATGCCACACCAAGGACACCATAATTTCTTCCGATGATGTTTGCCATAATTATGACTATCTCGACGAGGCAAGCCAATTCCCTTCTTACCACATCTCATACAATAAAAACTATGCTCACTAAATTTTGCCATATCTTCTCCCTCCCATTAGTCCTTAGAACTACGGTCAGACTTAAAGAAGATATTAGACAAAGCATACAAAGCAAAAGCCTGCCAAAAAGTGATTCGAGTTAAACCAAAAACTGCGGGCATTACAAAGTTCCAAAGCCACATTATAGGGAACGCAACGATAAGCCCAACGATAACTACCGTGATTGCCAGAGTCAAAGAAATTATCAAAGTTTCATAAAGATCATCCATAATAAAACAACTCCTTTATTGATTTTCTATAAATATTATATAATATTTTTTAAAAAAAATCAATAAAAAGATTGGTCTGTAAATGCTGTATGAAAATCTTTTTTCAACTCTTCTAATGAAGTCCAAGCAATTAATTCATTTTCATCCCAATAGCTATATTGTTCACCGCTTGCTTCGACATAATGTAATTTAGTTCTATATTTTGGGTCATCCCATTCAGCCCTTACTATATAATAAAAATAATTACCTTCTTCTGGATATTGAAAAACTCCAAGAAAAGGTTCTCCATCCCAATAGCCATCTTTACCAGGGGGAGGAGGCATTTTTTCAGTAGGTTTATACCATTTCATTAAATACTAAATATCTCCTCACTAAAATTATCAAGATTTAAAAGCACAGTGCAATCAGTAAAGTGGGCGCCGCAGTCAATATCAATTTTATGACCATTTGCATAATAGCAAGCACCAGGTTCTATTTCTCCATATCTTGGAATATTATCACAATACATACTCATTTCTTCCAAAAGAATAGGAATAGGGGTATGCCCATGCACAATATAAAGATTTTCTGGATTATCGTGATACCACATATTAGTAAGAAAATGACTTCTATCCCAAATCAAATCTTCACGAGAAAGTGTTGCTAAATTTTCAGTATAATCGCATCCTGCATGAGAAAGCCAAAATTCATCTCCTAATGGATTAATATAGGTTTGAAAAATTGGTAACTCTCTCGCCCGAAGCAAATAATTTTTTACTACTTCAGGATCATCGTTTTGAATAGCTTGAAGGGTAGGTTCATTTCCATTCCAACTCCATACTTCCATCTCATGGCTCCAACGGATTTCTGGAAAAGTACGAAGAGCATCAATCATCATATCCTCATGATTACCACAAATAAAAGTAATACGAGGATCATCCATAAGTTCCTTAAAAATAGCCCAACCATCAGGCCCGCGATCAATAGCATCGCCAAGAAAATATGCTCTATCATTAGGGCCAATCTCTGCCATTATTTGGTTAAATAGATTACGCTGACCATGAATATCACTAAAACATAAGGTTGCCATATTTTATCACTCCTTAATTATTGGATTTTCATATATTTACCTCATAAGTAATAGTCATAAAAAATCCATTAGTTCCTTCTGCTGGAGCGCAAGAAACACTTATGATTTTTCGTTTAGGATTTTCTTTTTGAAATAAACGGAGTTTATTATTAGCATCAGCTCCATTAGTGACAAAACCTATTGCTACCTAAATCATTCACTATCACTCTCTTCATAATTGTGACCGAGGTAATATTTATTATAAGTTGTTTCATCAATCAACTTAGCATAAACAATTTTACGTTTTTCAACATATTCATTAAATTCTTTAATTGTCTCAAAAGTTTTCATTCGAGTCCAATCTTTTTGTTCATTCAAACGAAATCCATAATAAGGCATAATAATACTCCTTTAATTATTTTTTCTATAATAATTATATAATATTTTTTATAAAAAATCAATATTATCCACGTTTAAACATACTAAAGGGATTATTACTTTCATAATCTGCTTTTTTATAAATATCAGCAAATTCATTACAATGAGTAATTGCCATAGTCTTTTTAAAGCGTTTATCTGAAGATACTTTATCCCAATCCATAGCAATTCTATTCTGCTGTTCTTTATCAGTCAGATATCCATAACGCAGAGATCCTTGAAATTCATTTGGTACATTAGTTTTATCAATCATATCTGCATTAATTTCTGACTTCTTTGCTTCTTCTTCAAGGGTACCAATTCCATGACGAGTTGTATAAGAACGAGAGACATAACATACTTCAGCATGATATCCATGTAGATCTTTAAGCATATCATAAGGATTTGTTATACCGGTATTAGATGTGGTATGCCATTCAGAGCCACAATTCTGGTCTAGGCCGAGTCCCTGCCCATTTTCAAAAATAAAACTGTCAAATTCGCTATGTGTATAAAATTTATCAAATGTTGTTAGATTTGTATGATTAAAGAAAAAGCGCAAATCATTGATAAAATTGAGAATAATATTTTCTTTTTCTTTTGCTCCTGGCATAAAATACTTTTTATAATCAGTAAGTCTTTCTACATCTACTCTGCGCTTAATCATTTGCGCGACGCAGGTATTCCACGTATCTTCTAAAATAAAATGGAGATATTCATCGTTGTAAAGACAATCATGGAAATCTTTAACAGTATAAATTGCTGTAGGAAATCTATCTGTTGCGCACCATGTACCATAACCGCAAGAGCCATGTTCTCGTTCCCCACGCTCATAAGCAATCCAGGCCTCAGTCGCGTGATCAATAAGCATATCAAAAGGTGTTACGACAAGAGCATCATAATCGCAATAAGATTCAGGCACTTTAATTCCCTGCTGGATAAGTTCAGCATATTCTCTACGAAATTCCATAGGGTGAACCCAAAAAGTTTTCGCAAAAAAAGTAGGTACGCCATCACCAGTACCGCTACCAAAGTGGTGATAAACATGTCTAAATGATGGGTTATAATCAACAGTATGTCCACGTTGAGCCGTTCCATTATGGAAGATAACGATAGGATTTTCTCCATTAAATTGCGCATCACGGACGAAATAACGAGTCATTAGACCCTTTCCTTCATCTCCATAGTTAGCGCCGATAACAATTTTTACATCTTTCATATTTATTCTACCTCACTTAAACGAAGAACAGCTTTATAAAAATTTCCATATTTTACTCCTGAATATGCTGCACGCAAATATCCAAGAGGAGAACAATCTGGATGTTCATCACAATACTCAAATGCTTCGCGGCAAGCATTAAGACCACATCCTGTTTCATCTCTTAATTTTTTAATTTGTTCAATTCGTTCTTTATCCATAAATATCACCATATTCTTTATTTTCTATAATAATTATATAATATTTTTATAAAAAAATCAAGGGAATGATTTTTTATCATTCCCTTGATTTTCTATTTACCAACTTACTTCATCAACTGACATAGAAGGTGCGCTGCCCGCATGTTCCTTTACAATGCTAGTAATAACATTCGCAAGACTATTCAGATTAGCCACTGAATAATGATCGCCCAAAAGTTCTGTCCATTTTTCATCAATATCATATGCCTTATAGCGCTGATAAGAAGTTGCACGATCATCTACGGCGATATGGTATACGTCAAACTTCTTCAAGGTCTCTTCGAGGAGTTCCTTGGTCTCAACATCGCCCTGAAGATTATCGCCAGTTACGCCGGCTAGACCACCAGCAGAATAACGATAAGTACTTTCTTTAGGGAGATAGGGGTTAGGGAGTTCATCACCCATAGTAATAATTAGACCCTTTTTACCACGCTTCCAACAATGGAGGTCGCAATGATTTACGCCCATATACCAAGCGGCGGTATAACTCTCATAATGGTTACCGCCACCACCGGCCTCAAAATAAATCTGATCCAACTGTTCCGCAATACGAATATCAGATTCAAACTGAGACATCTGAATAGGGGCCTCATCATAAGAAAGATCACCAATGCCCATAATACAGAATTCTATATCTTTAACAGTTTCATCAGCATAGAGTTCAGTCATAATTTCATTTAACTTCTGTGCTACTCGTACAGAAGCATCGCCCATACTACCCGTTACATCAAGAGCAAGAATAACAGGAAAAGATTCAGGATGTTCAGCACTATCATGACACTCGCGGGTAATATTTTTAGGGTCAAGAGCCTTTGCCAATCTATGAGCCTTATAAATTTCCTGTGCCGTAAAGGAAGTATTTACATAATCATCCAAATCCATTCCTCTTACGGATTTAGTATAATCAGCATATGCTGAAGTTGTCCAAGAACCACTACCCATGATTACTCCTCCTCAACAGTCTTGGTGTCCTCATCGGGCTCACCAAAATTAAATGCTCCTTCAAACATATTCATAAAAGGATTATTACCGCCATTGTTCATCATCATAAACATCATAGGATTAAAACCATTTGCAGGAGTATTATTATTATTACCACCAAACATCTGGCTCATCATCATCATATTCATCATATTAGACATAGCAGAGCCATCATCCTTGCCCATATTCATAAATGGGCTAAAGATCTTCCCGTAACAGTAAGTCTTACCCATAAAGACATGATGCTCGGGAATAACCTTATCAATGGTAGAATCCTCATAAGAAAAAGTTTCAATATAACCATCAGCGACAGTTACAACACAACGAGGCTTACCATTAACGAGGATAATATCACCACGCTCTACTTTAAAAGTAGGAACAACCCAAAAAGCGCCTTCCATATCAAATGCGAAACTATCACAATTAGTAAGTTTCATCTTATTAATATCAAAGGTCTTATAACCAGAAGTAGTACGAATAGCAACCTTACCATTCATACCCATCTTACAATAACCACGAGCCACAGGCTTAAACATGCCATTAAACATATTACCAAAACCAAAATCCATAGTATTTA
>Ga0326514_10000505_pt1 | contig 26477 bp, 57 predicted proteins | sample 3_2548_0518_D_FD_203653 | JGI IMG/M metagenome (GOLD analysis project Ga0326514, IMG submission 203653) | Bovine rumen microbial communities from UC Davis, California, United States - 3_2548_0518 | ecosystem: Host-associated > Mammals > Digestive system > Stomach > Rumen | place: USA... | reverse complement strand
GACCACGACGCAGCCGAGACGTGGAGGGCGAACCGTCCGTCCTATGCCGACGTGATGGTCGAGGGAGACATCAACCAGCACCTTGGCGAGCTGGCGGACTTTGAGGGCGTGGATGTGCTGTTTGGCGGGCCACCATGCCAAGGGTTCTCGGTTGCTGGCAAGATGAGTCCCACCGACCCACGCTCCACGCTCGTCTGGACGTTCATGGATGCCGTCGAAACCGTGAAGCCAAGGGCATTCGTCATGGAGAACGTCGCAGCCCTCGGCAGGCTGTCGAAGTGGGCCGCTGTGCGTGACGGAATCGTCAGGCGCGGCAGCGAGCTGGGCTACGACGTGTCCTATGCCATCCATCACACCTTCGAGTACGGAGTCCCAGAGAACAGGGACAGAATCATCTTCGTAGGCGTCAGAGATGGCTCCGTAGACGATTTTTACGGCGAGCTGGAGCGTCATCGTGCGAATCCAGCCACTGTTCGTGACGTCCTTCGCTCTGCTGGCAGGTACGGGAGCGAGGACAACCCGCAGACGTGCACGTCGAACGTCTCGCTTGCCAAGAACCCCGTCATGAGGAAGTCGCCCTACGCTGGCATGCTCGTGAACGGTGCTGGCAGGCCGATCGACCTCGACGGCATAGCCCCGACGCTTCCGGCCTCGATGGGCGGCAACAAGACGCCGATTGTCGACGAGGTGTCGCTGTGGGACGATTCCGTGCCCAACTGGTTCGCCACCTACCATGATGGGCTGCTCGACGGGACGATGACGCCGACGTCGATGACCGTCCCCGACACGATTCGCAGGCTCACCATCAAGGAGAGCGCCCTGATTCAGACGTTCCCCGATGGGTATCGATTCTGTGGCCGCAAGACCAAGCAGTACAAGCAGATCGGCAACGCCGTGCCTTGCAGGTTCGCACAAGCCGTCGCATTGTCGGTCAAGGACGCATTCCTGGAGGGATAATGTCGCTGGATATAGACAAGGCAGTGGCCACCAAGGCGCTGAACGACTCGTTCTTGAGATGCTCCGAGAACCCAGTCACCGACTGCCCCATTGCGAGCACCATCGATTTCGTAATGACTGGCAGGAACTGCCTGACCTACCGCTACATCATGTTCACGGCGCTTCTGGCCAAGTCCATCGACAATAGGGTCGATATCCTCTCGTTGCAGGCTGGGGACGACTCCGCTGGCGCCTACGATGCCAGAACCCTCGCGTCGAAGGTCGTCTACCCATTCCAGAGGGACTTTCTTGGCAACGTCATCGACGGTAGCAACAGCGACCCACTCGTGAACAAGCCCGGAAGGTTCATGAGACTCCGCAAGAGCAATTCGGTCGCAGGAGGTCCCCCAAAGAGGGCATTGACCATGCTCTGCGACGATTTGCCGACGATTCGCAGCAAGTCGGACGCTTCCGCATGCGTCGACTACATCATATCGAACCTTCTTGCCGAGAAGAGGGAGAGGGACGCTCAAAACAGCGTGCTGGACAGCATCTCGGGCACCACAATGGCATTCGACGTGCGGAGGTTCATGTCGGACCTGCTCGACCAGGGCTTTGGTGGCTCCGCACTGGTCCTCGTGACCGCCGCACTGTACAAGCTACGATTTCCCGAGCAAAAGTACGAGATCGCAGCCCATCCCGTCAACCAGTCGGGCACCTCGGGCAGACAGTTCAGCGACCTCGACGTCAGACTGGACGGAAGGCCGTTCATGGGTACCGAGCTGAAGGACAAGCCCTTCTCGGCGTCAGATGTGGGCCACGCAGCCGACGTCGCGCTGTCAGCGGGCGCAGAGAGCCTGCTTTTCGTCGCCGGAAGGCAGTCGACCTTCGCTTCGCAGCCTCCTACCTACTTCGCGAGCGCACGGAGCAAGTACGCAGCAGCTGGGATGTACGTTGGCGTCACCTCCATCGACAACCTCATCGATTCCACGTTCGCGATGCACCCAGACTTCGATTCGGCGGCTATATACGGCTACATAAGGGAGACTTCCGAGAGGATCGGCGCATTGGAAGCCCAGATGTGGGTCTACAAGAGACTCTCCGAGATGTAGGCGATTCCACAACGATTTCCAGCACTTTGGAGGTGCCAATTGAATAGCAGAGAAGCGATTCTCGAAGAGCTCGCATTCCTTGAGCGATACGAGGGCATCCATGTGCTCTATGCGGTCGAGGCGGGCAGTCGGGCATGGGGATTCGACTCCATGGACAGCGACTATGACGTCAGGTTCGTCTACAGGCGCCCAATCACGGACTACCTGCGCCTTGAAGGCCGCAAGGACACGATCGAGCACTCGATTGACGACCTCGACATGGCGGGATGGGACCTGGACAAGGCTTTCAAGCTCATGAGGAAGTCAAACCCATCGTTCTTCGAGTGGCTCGGCTCCCCCATCGTCTACCACGAGGACGCCAACTGGAATTTGGTCAGGAAGATGGCCAAGAAGTGCCATGACCCCGTCTCGGCGGCCTACCACCACATCGGAATGGCCAGAAGCACTATGAAGGAGCGAATCAAGGGCGATTCAGCGCCAGTAAAAGGCTATCTCTATGCGATTCGCTCCGCATTTGCGGCAGAGTGGGTCCTGAAGCACTTCGAGACGGTCCCCGTGCCATTCGTGACGCTGTTCCAAGACCAGAAGTGGTGTCTGAGCGACAGGATCAGCGACACTGTTGCTGATTTGCTCAATCTGAAGCGAAATGACCCAGAAAATAGCAAGGTACCACGCGATTTTGAGCTTGAGAGGTGGATTGAGGGGTCACTTCAGAGCACGGAGGGCAAAATCGACCAGTACAGGCACCATGAGCCGCCTGAATGGCAGGAATTTGACGTCCTGTACCTCAAGATGCTAGGAATCACGGCGATTTGACATGAAAAAACGCCCCGACTCCCCCATTTCGAGGGAATCGGGGCGCATTTTTGCAGCTAAAACGCAGCTTGAACCACCATTAGCCCAAGTCTAGGGCCGTTATCTCGGCAAGGAGCGAGCCAGTCCCCTTCTCCACCATGGAGATGAAGCGGAGCACCTGCTCGGACCACCCAGACATGATGTTGACCTTCGGGCCGATGAACTGGGACGTGCCATAGCCCTGCAAGTCGATGGCATGGCACCACACATCGTGCCCTACGTGCCTGCGATACTCGTCGAGCTTGCCCTGGATGACATCCTTGTTGTTCGCGTGCCACCAGCCGCCGTTGACCTCGTTGTCGGACAGCACGATGACCCTGTCGGCGTCGAACCCGCTCTTGATCAGGTAGTCAAAGCCAGCAGCCATGTCCGTGCCGCCGCTTGCGACGGGCACCTTATCGATGTCGGACAGCACGCTGAGTCCCGTCATGGGAATCACCCCAGCGCCACTGTTGAACCATCCCACCCATGCGTCATCGCTGACGTGTGTGGCCAAAGCGCCAATCACAGCCGCAATGTCTCGGCACTCCACGTCAGAATAACGGCTGACCATGCTGGTCATGGAACCCGAGACGTCAATGAGCACTGCGGTCCTGCCTTCAAGGCCCTCGACGTTGTCGCAGGACGCAATGAGCGCCCCGTCAATCGCACGAGCAACCTTCGTGGTGGCAAGCCCAGCCCTTTTCAGCTCGCGGTACGCGCTGTAGAAGCGGAAGGGCAGCACCCTCGACCTATGTACAGCGACAGGGTCAGAGATCTTCTCCAGGACGGCGTCGACGTTCGCGCCAGACTTTAGGATGTTGCGCAGGTTGCGCAGACACGCAAAGAACGGCACCCTGCCCTCGGCAATCAGCTCGTTCCATACGTCGGCGGTGTTGCCACGCGCGGAAAGCTCGGTCTCCCAGCTCTTGGGCACGGGAAGCGTGCCGTCTAGGCAGGCCCTGAACGTGTCAGACTGACTGTCGCTGACAGGAGCGGGGTGCGTCATGCGCAGGACGTCCCTCAGCTTGACCTCCTTGCTGGCCGACTGGTACTTCGCGATGGCGTACTCGCCCATGCCCCTCATAGCGTCCATAACGCCGCGCTGCAACGCGTGCGGCCACTTGACCTTCTTGCCGTAGAGCGCAAGGTGCGACGCGATGATTTCCGTGCCATCGTCACCACGCACGGACGCTATTCTGCGTACGGCGGGGCGCACGAATGGCTGTCCACTGCACTCGTGGGCCACGACGGCAATCAGGGCGTGGCTCACGGAGCGCATGTTGCCAATCGTGCGTGCCCAGACCGCCAGCTTTGCGACGAACAGGCCGTCCCCCGCCTTGCACATGGACTCTGCCAGCTGAATCAGCTCGTCGGTGTTGTCGCCATAGTACTTGGGCTCGCCAAGCATGGTCGAGAGCGCCATGGTCATTAGCTTGTCTCTGTTGTCGAGCTTGTAGGCCGCATGGCCAGACTTGTTGGTGGTCTTCATCGCGCCGACAGTGCTCTTGTTCAAAGATGCCATTTCTCCTCCTTATTACAGTGACAGAAAAAGGCACACCCGAGACCCTGGCTATAGTCGCAGTGAGCGCTATACGTGCTCTACCAAACTGAGCTACACAGCCCTTCGCGGGCCGCACTCGGATTTGAACCGAGGACATCGCCTTTTCAAGAGGAAGTAGCTCACTACTGCGGCGCAGGATTTCAGATGTGCCTTATAGGCAATATGACATGTGGCAAGTGTCGGCCATGGACCTTATGGGATCGAACCATATACTTATCAACCAGATGTAACCATGACCTTCGGCGCACATGCCGTATTCGGTTGTCAGTCAGAGGGGCAAGTAGCTCGGTTGGCAATACGGCGTCTGATTACAAGTCAGAAGTAACCAGCCGATTCGGCGCCCTCTGCTATCCATTTTAGCGCAAGATGCGCAGGTAAACCCAACAATCTTAGAAAAAAGAAGGCCACACAAGGTGGCCTGAATATCTGGTGGCGGTGGCTGGACTTGAACCAGCGTCCTCAAGCTTATGGGGCTTGCGAGATACCACTTCTCCACACCGCAATATGGCTGGAATGGCAGGACTCGAACCTGCAACCGTCGCCTTAACAGGGCGCTGCTCTGCCTAATTGAGCTACACTCCAATGGCAGGATCGGAAGGTGCCGCCCCCTCGTACTCGGTTTTGGAGACCGATGCTCTACTGTTGAGCTACGACCCTGAGTAGAACAATTGTACCATATTGCAGCTACGGCAGCAGCCTGCCCTTCCTGCGCACCTGATCGCAGATGTCCAAGATCTGCTCCTCAAGCTCGGCCTTCGTGTCACCCTGCACGACGTGCTCCTCGAACTTACCAAGGTGCTCTATGCGCACCTTGAAGATGGACGTGTCGGTGAGCCTGCGGAACGCGCGGTACTCGTAGCCACCTGGGAGAATCTCGTACGCGATGGGCATGAAGCAGTCTCCTACAAGCATGTCAGGCTCGGACTCTATCTCCTCGCACAGCACGTCAATCTTGAACCTGAGCTGCTTCTCCTTGCTGTCGCTGTCAGTAACGTTCACGGCAACCTCCCTAAGCTGTCGCTGTTATAAGCCTGTCTGTGGTGAACCATTCGTGTGCCGTGATGCTATCCTCTGCACACTTGAACGGAAGGTACGACTGCTGGTCTACTGGAAGCGGCTCGACGTCCTTGATGACCGCGTGCACGAAGCTGTCCCATGTGATCTGCATTGCTCGGTTGTAGGCGTAAGCCCAGAAGCACGTCTGAGACGGAATTGACCACGTCTCTACCTCGTCAAGCAGCTCCTTTGGGAACTTGTCCCGAAACAGGAGCTCGCCCATCTCGGCGTCGGTCATCGTCCCATCTCCTTCAGGTGTGGTATCCCAATCCTCTCCCACTCCTTGATGGACTCGTCCACCGACTTGACCAGGACCTTGATCTGGTCGCTGTGGGAAAGGCCGGAGAGAAGCCCGTTCGACCGCTCCGATATGGGCGTCATGCCAACGGGAAGCCCCTCGACTATCTCCCGCCACGACTCGCCTTGGAGGTAGTACCGCGTCACGACCTCAACGGTAAACGGGTCGCTGATGCGCTCAATCCCAGCGACCAGCTCGTAACCCTCGTCTATCGGCGGCAGTATGTCCGAGTTGTCGTACTGTGACTCCTGCCACTCAAGCAAGTCATCGACCTTGCGCATGGGGTCGAGGATTCCGCTCTTGGAATGCACGTCATATCCGTGCCCTTGCACCCCGATCCGCTGCCGTCGTATCTCGGCTTCTTCTTCGATGCGCCGGATTTCGATTGCGGCCTCTCGCGCGGCCTCAAGGACCTCTTTGACGGTCAAAGCGCCTCCCGTGACGTGCCCCTACGACAACGGGTGACTATACCACAACATGTTGTGCTTTCATTGTAGTTAAAACTATATGTTGTACTTCTCTTGCTTGGTGAGGTGCCAGCCACCACAGCGCGGGCACTTGTAGGCGCGAAGGGTATGGCCGCTGTCCCTAGAGAACACCATGGCATTGAGCTCGGCGTCGAGCTTGGAGTGGTATCGACGCTTCCTTGTGCAGCCCATGTAAGCCTTGCCCCGCTTCCCGAACTCGGCCTTGCGCTCGGCCTTCTCCTTGCGATGCTTCCTCCGTGCCACGCGCTTGCGCTTGGACGCGTTGGGGCGGCTCATTACACGCCTGTCGAGCCAAACCCGGCAGATCCCCGTTCCCCTGCGCCAACCTCGTCTACCTGCTCGAACGTGGTGTAGAGCACAGGGCTAATCACCAGCTGGGCAATCTTGTCTCCCTTGTTGAAATAGTGAGTCTTCTTGCCGAGGTTGTAGAGCTTGACCGCAATCGAGCCGCTGTACCCCTCGTCAATGAGTCCCCATCCAACGATGGAGTGCTTGACGTTGAGACCGCTCTTGGGGACAAGCTCGGCCTTGGTGTTGGGCGGAAGCTCGATGTGCACGCCAGTGTCGACGGTCATCTCGCCATGAGGGGCAAGCGTGAACCCGAACGGCGTGCGAATGTCTGCGCCCGCATCCGTTTCGTGAGCACGCTCCAATGGATATGCACCATCATCAAGCTGAACCTTGACTGCTTCCATTTCATACCTCCTTGTAAAAAAGGAGCCGCCCCAAAGGACGGCTCCAAAGATTTCTAAACTAGGCCAAATTGGCCTAGTTTAACTTCTATGAGTTGACTTGCGCGTAAAGGCCGCACGGGACGAACTCGTTGCAGCCTCCATGGATGAGACACTTGGGCTTGAGGAAGTCCCTGAACTCGGGGTTGGCTTTCACGACCTCGCGCACGATGCGACGCATGACGTCCTGCGTCTCGGTCGAAGCCTGACCGCAAAGGCGCATGCGTGCCATCTGCATCAGCTCCTGCGCGTTGACGTCCATGACGTGCGTGACAAAGGCCCCTTGCGGGGCCTCGTTGCGGTCGTACTTGTCCTGCCTGTCATTGCGCTGGCTGCTGACGTAATGTTCAACGCCGTACTTGTGACGGCAGAAGTGCACGCTCACCCAGTAGGGCAGCTCCATGCGCACAGTGAACATCAGCGTTCGTATCGGGCTGTGCTCGCAGCGGAGCATCTTGACCTTCCACTCGTCGGTCACCTTGGAGCCTGCCCACCTCTTGCCGATGGTGTTGAGCGCGATCATCTTGCATCGCTCCCAATCGGCGTCAGTCGGATGTCGGAGCAGCTCGACCTTAATCTCCTCCATGTTCCCCCTTTATCCTCTCAATCTCGGCGTCAATAACCGCGTTGATACGCCTGCTGCAATTGGGGCAGAGCGTGTCATACCTCTTGACCCACGACTGACGCCATTCGTTTGGCATCGGTTCGTACGTCCAGTTGCGCTCGAACCCGCCTGACAGCTCCTGAACTCCTGTGCGCTTGATGAAGATGCTCTCTCCGCAAAGGTCGCACGTCACAAGTTTGCCCTCGAACACGGCCATCTAGTTACCTCCCAGCGGCTTGCCGCACATTGGGCAATACTTGATGTTGATGAATCCCTCGACCGCGCCAGTCGGGTGCCCGATCCAGTCATCCTCACGCTCGTATAGAATCTCGATACGAAGTTGATTGCCGTCTAACTCAGCCGACAGGTATTCGTTACCTGACATGTCATCAACGCCACCATAAACCCCATGTGGCGTGCAATATGGGCAGTCGACACTCATCTACATCAACCCCAGCTCGCGCAAGCGCTTCCCCATGCGCTCCTCGACATGGCAATGCACATCCGTCTTACCACGACACTCCTCGTAGAGGAAGCAGCGCCCTGCGGGGCAGGTGTCCTCCATGCCTACCTCGGCAAACGGAAGCAGATCACGTGCCAGCTCGCGGTACCTGCCAATCTCCATCTGCGCCGATCTCAACCCGTCTTGGTAGCCGGACTCGTAAGCGTAGGCGTGCTCCTTGGTCATGCGCTCATCTCCCATGCCTTGAAAGACTTCCAGAAGTTCAGGAGCGCAAGAAAGCATTGCAACACAATCAGCCACTTTTCCGCACCAGCAAGGTTGCTTAATCCCGCCAACGCTATCCACAGCAGGGCGCGGTTGAACAGGATTTCTGACTTGAGGTTCGCCATGATATCAGCTTTCACCATCCACAACAGGGCGCGGTTGAACAGAATCTCTGACTTGAGATTCGCCATGATGCCAGCCCTCCCCTAGTCATTGTCCACCACGACGATGCCGCCGCTGATGATCACCCTGTCCACAGGCGTCTCGCCGTCGAAGAACACCAGGTCGACGCGCGGGTGGTCGGACGTGCTGGATATGTACTGCACATCGATCTTGCCGTGCCACTGCCCTATCCGCTCGCCAGTCACACCATATGCGGTGACGGTGCGCATGACCCCGTAGTTGTCCTCGGACTCGCGCCGCAAGGTCTCACGCGCCCTGTCGCTGTTGGTGCAGCCTGAAAGTGTGAGCGTGCCTGCCAGTATCAGGCACGCCATGAGTGATACGTTTTGCCTGAGCCTACTCATGCGCTCTCACCGCAATCGAAGGGCACAGCTCGGGGCGCAAGACGACGACGTTCCAATCGAAGTTCCGCACAAGCATCGGATTGGCGTTAGGCCGCTTAATCTGGGCGAGGATCGAGTCGGCGTCCTCCTGGGAGTAATAGACGAGCGTCTCCCCACCAACCTCGACAGTCAATCTGGTCTTGTAGTCATACTTTGGCATTGGCTAACCTTTCTTGCCGTAAAGTCCGCTCATATCGCAAGCCTTCCCTGAGCAGGTTCCTTGCGCGTGTTGAACAGCTCGATGGCCTCGCGCTCCGTGTGCGCGATGCTCGGACCAGTCGCCTTGCAGTGCTTGCAGCGCACGAAGTAGGTGTTCTCGCGGTACCAGTACGCGGTCTCAAGCTCCTCGTGGCCGCAGTAGATGCAGTAGCCCTCGACTCTCATGTGGTTACTCCTCAATCTTGATGTTGCATAGCTTGACTGCGTGTAACGAACCGTCTTCGTACTCCACAAGCAACTCGTCGGCACTCATGGAGACGGGCCACACCTTCGCATGCACCTGCTCGTACTCGTGGACTGAGCGCCATCTCGGCGTATTGCCGTCGATGTCCATGCCATCGAACTCTCGGCGCTCATGGCGGATGGTGACTGTGGCGTTTCTAGGCTGCATCCAGTCATTCAGCTTGTAGACGTCCTCGACCCTGCCGTCAGTCACCAAGACGCGTCCCGGAAGCACACTTTCGAGCTTGCATGCGTATTGCTCAATCTCCTTTGGGTTGAGGATTCCTAAGAGCTTCACGACGAACACAGGCTCGTCTTTCGTCTCAGTCATCCTTCCCGTCCTCCCTGAAAGACACGCTCACGCCGTAGTCGTAACTGACCTCGGCCCCACGGTCCAACTCGTACTCGGTGATGAACCACCGAACTTTATGCGGTGTGTATTCACCATCATCGCCCATGATGAAGCTGCCGTCCGCACGCTCCCTCGCAACCTTCTGCCCTACGGGCGTGACTATGTCGCGCTCCCATGCGTGGATGTAGTCGCCATCCTCGTCTACCGGGTATGACTGCGCCAGAACGTACTCCCGCGCCTTCTCGTAGGTGGAGAAGACGCCAGCAACCGCATAGGTCCAGTCGGAGTACTCGCCGTGCTCGGCATGGACCATCCAGACCTTCATCATTCCGTCCTCTCTGCCAACCCGTTGACGTCGCTCATGAACCCGCGCAGCTCGTCCTCGTCCGGCGTCCACAGCGACACAATCGCGCTGGCCTTGACGAAGCGCCCGTCGATGGTCTCGATCCACTTATTGTGGTCTGACTTCATGCGGATAAGCTCGACGCTCCCCGGAAAGACATGGATGTCGCTGTCAGTGGTGGCACACATGGTCAGTTCTTCCGCCATCGATCCATCTCCTTTACCATTTCCCTCTCCTCGGCCTCGGTCGGACGAACGGGCTTGCACAGCTCCTCGTAGATGCCATCGCTGCCATCCATGACGTTGATTGGCGTACCGTTCTGCAAGTTGTCCAAGACGGCATCAACCACGTGGCGCATGGACTTGACGCGCTTCCTAGTCACACTCACGATGCCAGTGTTGTAGTTGCCGAACTGGTCAGCCCAGCAGTACATGTCGCGCAGGTACCTCGAAAGGTCCCTAAGCGCCTCGGTGCTTGTCACCTGCTTCAATCGGACTCCCATCTCTCTATCCTTGGCGTCATCCCCATGACCGTCATCGAGGGGACCTTTCCCACATACGACGAAACCTCGTCCGCAGACTCGATGACGTCGAGGTAGGCACATGCATGAATGAGCTTGCAGTTGAGCACGGTGTCCATTCGCAGGAGCGGCTCACCGTCGCTGTAATACGTCTCGACGCTCCTGTCGCAGATGCCGCACGTAGCGCAGTGCCTGTAGAGCATCTTCACGCTACCTGCCATGACGCCCCCTATGCGACTTGCCGTTGCGCTTGAGCATCCAGATCTTGTATGGCCGTGGCAGGAACAGCGGGTGCGCCGGGAAGAGCCTGCGAAGGAAGTCATAGTTAGGCCACCACCACGGCACCTTGAAGCTTATCGTCCCACTCGTCTCTTCGAGAAGCTTGCCGACGTCATACTGGACGTTGAACTCCGTGGCCCCGCTCGCAAGGAAGTCGAACCTCGTGGCCTCGCCAAGCTCCTGCCATTCGAGGGGCGAGCCATCTCCGGTAGACTTGGCGAAGTAGACCTTCCCAACCTCAATCTCGTCCCCCATTAGAACCACCACCTTCCCGCGTACCACACGCAGAACATGCACCACAGGCACGCAGCAACCAAGAACAGGACAATCACTCGCCATCATCCCCAAAGATAGTCACGAACACGGCAAACGCGGCCATGGCGACGCACGCGCCAACCCATACGCCGCAGACGAACTCAGCCATCAAGGTCCTCCTTCGTGTCGAGGGAGTACTCGATGAGTTCAGGCTTGCAAGGGAGCTTTGCCATGGCGTCATGGAACGTATCTCCCTTTTCGATGCACTCAATGAAGCAGCCGTGGCACAGGACTCTGGTCTCCCCGTCATGTCGGACGACTGACAGCATTGGCTTTGGGTCGTCCATCAGATCACCCCCAAGTACTTCAGCTTGTCCTCGAACAAGCCCATGTCGGGGAAGCCGCCGTGCGGATACTCGCTCAGGATTCGCACCCACATGGCCTTGATGACCGTTTGCAGCTCGTCTCGCTCATACTCAGTCCTCGCCACCATGTCGCAGAGCGTGCGCCTGCCAAACTCGCCATAGTGGAGCGCGTCACTTCGACGCGCGATCTTCGTCACTGACACTCAGCTACTTCCTCCTCTTGATGCTGTACTTGAAGTAGTCCTCCATGACCCCTCGCAGGTATCTCAGGGCGGCTCGCTTGGTGTCCGCCCGGCACTGATCCATGCGCCGTTTGTGTTCGGTGTCGATGCGGTCGGCAATGGCGAGCAGCTTGTCCCTCTCCTCTTCAAATGGGCCAGCGAACGAGTCTGCGTACATCCGCAGTTCGCCTGTGATGCTCATTCGTGCACCTCCATCCAATCGGGAATCTCCTTGGCAAGCGCCAGCTCCAAGTAGTCCTTCACCTCGAACAGCCGCATGCCCTTGGGTGGCTCGTGAACATCCCGCACCATCAGCCAGTCCCCCACCCGTCCGCACACCTTGCAGCGCTTGGCGATGTGGTAGATGGGGAACCTTCCCTTTCGCGAGACGACATAGCTGTGCGCGTCAACGCAGACCTTCTCGTACTCGTGCTTGTGGTCACTGCGGACGTGGCGCCTCTTGCGCTTCTTCTTGTGCCTCGGCTCGTCTGGCAGCGGGTCGTACTTGTGGTGGATGGAGTCTTCCTTCCACTCGCTCACGACTTGTCCTTGCTCGGGTAGAGCGACTTGTGATACTCGTGAGCGAGAACTGTCTGCTCGTATGCCTTACAATGCTCGGCGATGTAGCCGAGCATCATGATTCGCTCGTCAAGCTTGAAGTCATTCACGCGCTCGAATATGAAGTCCATGATTTCGTTCACGGTGTCAATTTCCTTGCTCATGCGTCTTCCTCCAGAATCTCCATTGCATCGGTCACCATGCAATAGCTGTTCTTGTGGTCCATCGAGCACTCGCTGCATCGCTGCTTGTCTGCGTAGTCACATAGCTCTTTGCCTATGCCGACTACGAGGTTCTTGAGCATCAGTCGCAGCTTGGTATTCTCTTTTCGCATCCTGCTGTCATCATCAATCAAGAAGTCGACCAACTTGCAGGAATCACCCGGATCAAGGTGCTTGCAGGTAAAGTCGCCGCATAACCCCAACTCACTCATGGCTCCACCCCCAATTCGCGCGTCAGTGTATTGACCCTCTGTGACCATGCCAGCCCCTCATAGCGTGGCATGTCATTGTCGACGCCCCAGAGCAACAGGTGCGCCAGCTCTCGTAGCTTTGCGTTCTCGGCCACCAGCTCGGCGACTGCACTGTTTGGCCCTGCGAAGCGGTCGAACTCCTCAAGCGCATCCTCTTTCAGCGCTTCGATTGCGTAGTCCGGCACGTCAAGACCGTGCTCGTCGCGCAGCTCCTTGGCGTACAGGTACGCCTCGCCGTAGGTTGCGCAAAGACGGTTAAGGCTCTTGTCGAATCCGCCAGCCACATAGAACTGCACTCCGCCTTCGCATGAGTCGTAGGCGTAGAGGTCGCCATCGCTGAATCGGCAGTAGCTCATGGCTCCACCCCCAGTTCGCGTGCACATTGCGCAAAGTTCTCGTACATTTCAGACGTGGGTGGCCTTCCGAACGACATGCGGATTTCAATGCAATCCAGCATGTCCTCCACCAGCTCCCGAAGCTTGGCGTTCTGCTCGCGTAGCTCCTCGATGCCATATGCTGGCGGCAGCTCAGCCCCGTTGCTCGCCAGCAGGTCATAGATTTCTGGTGTGATGAGTAATCGCATCTCATTGATGACCAGCCAAAGCTCGTCCTTGACTGGGTCTTGCATGAGATATGGCAAGTCGCTCATCGCTCCACCTCGATTCCCAGCTCGTGCAGCAGCGGCTCAAAGCGAACTCGCTCGTCAGTGTTTGAGTTCCTATCTGGATACGCATAGATGCCACCGACAATGCCCTCGCTTTTACATGCGAGCCACATCATCTTCACCAGCTCCCGCAACTTGGTGTTCCCTGCCTCAAGCCCCTCGACATAGGCCACAAGACTCGGACAGTCCTTGGTGCCGCAGTGCTTCGCCATGCGGTCCATGAACTCCCGCGTCCAGACGTACTCCTCCCGCTCGTCCATGAGGTCTGCGCACTTGCACCGCAGCTCCCAGATGGTGTCGGCGGCCTCCATCATCAGCGTGGCCGCCTGCGGCATGGCCAGACCGACACCCTCTGCCATGGCCCGCAGCTCGTCGCACTGCGCCGATAGCATGCTCATGCCTCCACCTCGATTCCCAGTTCGCGAAACGCCTCGTCAAACTTGTAATAAGTCGGGTGGTCTGTATTTGCGCCTATGACAACGCCAGTCACATCAGCAGGTATCACCCTCAAAAGATTCCGCACCAGCTCCCGCAGCTTGACGTTCTCGGCTTCAGTCTTTTCGACTTTGACTCCAAGCCCATCGACCGCATCGAACAGCTCGGTATACACGTCATAGGGCATGCTCAACATGTTCCCATTGATGACGTGCTCAAGGATTTCGTCGACGTCTGCAACGACATCGTGTCGCGCCCTTGTCGCGTCAGTGTCGCTCATTCGCCTACCTCGATTCCCAGCTCTTGCAGGCGTGGCTCATAGCGCGTCACGGCCATGAATGTCTTGCCGTGATGGCGCATCAGCTCGTAGTCGGCATTGGCGAAGTCTCGGAACATGTCCCGCACAAGCTCCCTCAGCGCGTCGTTCTCATCGCAAAGCCTTTCGGCTTCGATTCGCAGTTCGGCCACCGTGATGAACTCGCTCACTCGTCCATCTCCTTCCTGTGCTCAAGCTCAAGGTACAAGTGCGGGTCAAGCCTCCACTTCCCGCACTTCTTGCAGCGCCACCAGCTGCGGTTGTATCCGGCGTGGACGATCTCGTCACCGTAGATGTTGCGGACGAACTCGTACTCGTGCCAGCAGAACAGGCGCTTGATGATGCTCATTCGTCTGTCTCCTTGCGACATCCCCATGCGCAGAAGCCGTTGGGATTGACCGAGTCGGTCCCCCACCACTTGCACCACCATCTGCCGCGATGGTCGTGGTCGCTGTCGTCTAACTTGAATCGCTTGCAATCCCTGCATCGCACGACGCGCTCGCACTTCACACCGTCATGGTCGGTATAGAGGTCGACCACGTACTCAGCCATCGCTCACCACCTTTCGCCCGCACCACTTGCAGTACCGTGGCTTCGGATTGCGTGGTGCCATATCCATCTGATCGCATGCCTTGCAATGCCAGCTCATGAAGTCGCTGACATACTCCATCTCGCATGTCTCCGTCCCCAGCACGGCGATCCTCTCAATAGCTTCACTGGGCGTGTGACCGTCCCACTCGGGTGCTCGGTCAAGCTCCTTGCAGTCGAACATGCCCCAATACGGCTCGATGTCATAGTGGTAGGTGGCCTGTCCCTTGGGCGTCTCTATGCCCACGATGAACATGCCGTCGTACATGGTGCCGTCGTGATGCCTCATGGACTTCCATGCCAGCTCTTGGTGGTCGTGCACGATGACCGAGAACAGCACGGCGCGATGGTGGTAGAGTTCCGCCATCGTATGGAAGCCATCGCTTATTTCCTCTGCGTTAGGCATATTGCCACCTTGTTCCCTGTGTTGTTTTTGAACGTCCTCGACATACATCGGTTATTCTGGTTGGATTCAAACCGAGTTCAGCACTCGCAGCTGTTATGCTTTCGTACGTCGCAATAACATTGCCGTTTTCGTCTACAAGATTCACCGCTTTGTTAAGACTTGGTTTTTTGCACTGTCTGCGGTTAAGTGCCTGCTCTGACATATTTGCCCATCGACAATTTTCTGGGCAATAATCGCCATTGTTGTCTATACGTTCGAGCGTAAATTCACCCTGCTTCGCATCCTTGTCATACCCGTTCTCAATGGCCCAATCACGAAATGGCTCGTATTCAGACCATTCACTACAAACACTTATTCCGCGTCCACCGTAGTTTTTGTAATTTGAGACATTTGGACAAGAGCACCTTCTTTTCATCGATGCCCATACTCGATATAGTCTCGTCCCGCTTTCTCCATGAGTTCTGTTTACGGTCTTATCAACCTCACGTCTCAGGCATCCGCAAGACTTGGTTTTCCCGCTGTTAAGATGACCTGCTCTGACAGTTCTTATGTTTCCGCAATCGCAAACGCATTCCCATTTGCCATTGCCTAAGTATTGTCTAGCAACAAGCCTTCCGAAGCGAACACCTGTTATATCTTGGAATCTCCCTTTTGCCATACTTACAACCTCTTACTCGTTGAAGGTATGGTAGCCGTCACTGGTCTCGCCAGTAATCTTTGGTCCCAGCGTGGCGGCTATGGCCTGCTCGGGGGTGCAGCTCCATACCCCCATTCCAAGCTCGCCGTTAGCAAGCGGGAACGCTTGCATCATGACGCCGTAACGGTCGCGCCAACGCAGCGAGCGTTCGCCGCCCTCGTGCGCTACCCCGCGCTCGTCCAGCAGGCGGCGCAGCTCGTCGGTAGCGGTCATTTGCCCACCTCCATGTAAAGCGCAAGCATCATGAGGATGTGCGCTGTCTGATCTTGTGCGTATCCGATGACATGCCAGCGAGCCTTCATGGCGTCTATGAGGACGTGCGACGCAAGCAGCCAGCAGATGCGCTGGTCGATTCCAAAGGCCACGGCAAACGGGATTGTGTAGAGCACGCAGTGCGCCAGCAAATGCCACCAGTTCTCGCCCTTGGTCCTTGCGAGGAAGTCGGGCTGTAGCGCGTAGTCGCCAAGCATGTGGCAGGTGACCAGCTTGTAAAGCAGGCCACAGCTCATTCGCTTACCACTCGCCTTCCACAGTTGGGGCAATAGCGCGGCATATCAACAAATGTAACGTCGCGCCAATGGGTGCACCCGCACTCGCTACAACAGAAGAACGACGTGGACTTGCTATCGTCGTAGCACTCCCCGCGTCCTAGATTGGCGGCTTCCTCAAGCAGGCTGTGCATCTTTGCCACCCACGGAACGACAATCGCTTCGTCCTCGTCGCGCTTCTCGATGCCTTGTGCCATCTCGTACTTAAGCATCGTCGCGTTCATTTGGTCGTGAAGTCTGACCATTGCGGCGTCGTCTGGCTCCCGCCCCAGCGTGGCATCGATGGCTTGCTCTGGGGTTATTAGCTTGTATCCAGCGAAAAGCACGAGCTTGCCGTTGACCTCTCTGGCCGAGACGTTGCCGTTGAGCACGGAGGAGAGCCACCTGGTCTCGCCCCACGCTGTCTCTCGCCACTCCACCTCGCGCTCACTGAGCAATTGGCGCAGGCGCTTTGTCGGCGTCATATCACCCATTCCCTAATCAGCTCCCTGATTGCCAGCTTGTACTTGGCGCACCCATGCTCGCGTCTGCACTCGTTGCACTGTCTGACGGTCATGCGAACGGAGACGTTCTGGATGTGGCACGGATACCTAACCTTGCTCATCCGACGTCCTCCTAACCAGCTCCATGGCCATGTTCGCTATGCTCATGCGCGTTTCGCTGATCTGCGTCTCTATCAGACCGCGAGCAATCTCAAGTCCCTCAAGCTCTCGCACATCGCGCTCGATGTTGGTCTTGAGCCACAGGGGACTCTCCTTCTCTGGTGCTGGCTGGAATCCCGTGAGCATCATCGCCCTGCCTCCGACTTCTTCTCGTTTATCCAGACGGCAAGCTCGTCACGACACCTGTCACAGAGGTCGAGCCTTCCCGGATACTGCGGCGGGTTTGTGGGCAGCATGGTTTGGTAGCGGTCGTGCTTGTGCAGGTCGACGTACGCCCCGCCACGAAGGCCGACTCCCGCGCCGCAGATGTCACAAGTCACCGAATGGGACATCAATTGCATCACCCCTGTTCTCTGATGCGCCTGCCGCATATCGGGCAGAACGCCGGACCCTCTGGTGATGACCACTCGAATGCGTGGCCGCACGAGAGCTGGAAGTCCCAATAGGTGTGCCCCATGGCGTGCGGCTCGATGTAGCCTTGGCTACCAACCACGTCGCACTCGGTCTTGTCCGTGCTGCCGAACACGGCTGCAAGCACCCTGTTCACGTATTCGTCTATGTTCCAGTACGGGTCAGCGACGTCCGGGTGCTCGATTGCCCTGTCGTGCGCGTAGTCCATGGCGTCACCGATCGCGTCGTTTATCTCGACCCACTGCCTGTAGGTGTACAGGTAATCGCTGTCTACCTTCTCCTCCAACTGAGCATCACCCACCTTCTGACTGTGCTGATTCCCACGCCAAGCTCTTCGACCGCCTGCTTGTAGGTGGCCTTACCCTCGACGATTCGGTCTGCCCACTCGTCCTTGACTGCCTGCGGGACGTACTTGTGCCGATACGGGAACCTGCCCCTGTCGCACATGGCTGTCATATTCACCTGCTGCACCGTGACGCAAAGGGTCTCCGCTATGTGCTGAGCCGACACGCCAGCGGCCCACATGCGCTCCATCTCGTTGAGCTGCTCTGGTGTCAGCACTGTTCCTCCTCCCACACGTATCCCAACGCGTCGCCGGGATCGTACCTGTGCGCCTCCGCCCACTCGCGCATCGACAGGTCGCACGGATACGGCTTGCCCCACGGCGACTCGCAGTAGAGGAAGCAGCTCCTGCACGCGTGCCTTGCGTGGATGTTGCCGTTGTACCGTCTGGGAAACCTGTCTCGGTGTCTGTGGGCAATCGAACGCACGGTCCCCTGGGAGCAGTTCATCTCCCGCGCTATCGCCACGACCGACTTTCCATTGGCCCACATGCGCTCCATCACGTCCAGCTCGTCGGGTGTCATGACTCACCTGCCAGAGCCTTGCAGCGCGCCACCAGCTCGTCCTCGTCTCCGCCGCAGACGGCGTCCATGATGATGCGCTCCCACGTGTCGGCGACGTAGTGGGTTACGTCGCACGCCGCCCATGCGTTCCCGTTCACGCCGCGAATGCTCCAAGAGCCGTCCACAAACGCAGCCATCTCGAAGACCTTGAATCTGCATTCGCCATCCGTAAGCACGTCGCCCACGTGGATGGGCACGCCGTCCGCGTCCTTGGGCAGCATCATGTAGTGGCTCTCGGGCGCGTAGGCGTGACTCTGGTCCTCGTCCTTGGCCGCTGTCAGTTGCTCCTTGAGGGACAGGACCTCCTTCTTGAGGCTCTCGATCTCCCCGTTGAGCGCGTCGCACTTCTTCTGCCAACGCTGCTTGAGCACGCCATTGTTGCGGTCCTCAAGCGCCTTCTGCACGTTGGTGAGCTGCTCACGCACGTTTGCGAGCTTCTTGCGAAGGCTCTCGTTCTGGCGCAAAAGCTCGATGCGGCTCCCGTCTTGACGCTCGTTGACCTCGCATGCCGTCTTGTAGTCGCTCTCAAGCTGCGCATGAACGGCGTCTATGGCGTCGCAGAGCTGGTACACCTCTTGGGTGTCACTTGCCGTCCACCAGCATGTGTCAATCGTTGACGTAGCCCTGCGAATGAAGCTGCGAAGCTCGCCCGTGATTGGCTTATAGCTCGCAATGGTCGAGGCATCGAGCACGGCATCCCCATCCTCGAATGGGTTGCCGCAGTTGACCATGTCGTCCTGCATCATTCCCCCTCACATGAAAGGGAGGCGTCGTTGCGCCTCCCGTCCTTCGCTTGCTTGTAAATGCGCTGTGCCGTCCTCTCGGATATGCCATAAAGGTTGGCCAGCGACGGCCAACTCCATCCGCTGTCCTTGAGGTAGACCAGCTCCTCGCGCTCCCAGTCGCTCGTCCTCGGCGTGTCGGCCATCAGACGCTCACCCACTTTGGGCACTTGTGGTAGTCGCCGACTACAACCATCTCGCCGTCGATGCCCATCTCGTCGCGCTCGACCACACAGAGGTAACCAGTCGTGTCCTTCCTTATGACCACGCCGTTTATCTTGAGGTCAGCACCAAGCGCCTCGAACTCGTAGGCATGGGCGCAGTTCCAGCAGCCGTCGCACATCACAACCTCCCGAACAGCTCCTGCATGACCATGCCTTCCGGCGACACCATCCAGCCCATGAGTTCGGGGAGGGTGATGGCGAGTTCAAAGAAGCCGAACGCGACGACTACGCAGAACACGATGATGAGGACGCTCTTGTCGAAGTCGAAGTCCAAGTCATTGACGCGCCCGTTCTGGATCGCCGAGGTTCTCTTCTTCTCGGACTTGTAGATGCTTAGCGTGATTGCCGTGAAGACCACAATCGCGACTATGCAGATGCCACAGGTGGTCGCAAGGGTCGCTATCTTCGACCATGCGTACGCCTGTATCCCGCTCCCCTGCAACCAGTCCCACAGCTGCGAAACGGATATGCCAAGCTGGTTCGCAAGCCCAGCCAAGGCGTTCGAGAGTTCATCGCTCATTGGTTACCTCACATCTCACATCGCAATCGTGCGCTCGCAGCCGCACAGCAGCACGAACGCGAACAACAGAAAAAGCTTCCTCATGCCTACCCCCTCCAAGGAACCTCAAGGATGGTGAACGCATCGTCCTTGCCAAGGAACGCGGCCACGTCGTTGAGCTTGTCCAGCTCGTCGATGGCCGACTCCATCGTCGTGTACAGGCCGTACGCCTTGGACTCGGGCACGGTCGTCATGAGCAGGTACACGGGCCGTTTCAGGTTGACCGTGCGATAGTGGTCGTCGGCGGGATTCTGGTCTTCCACTGGACGGGGGACGGGCTCGAACTTGGGAGCGACGATGGGTTCAGGCTCAGCCACGGGCTCAGGTTCGACCACAGGCTCGATCTCGGGTTCAGGGTCAGGCTCGCGTCTCTTGACCTCTATGTCAGGGACTGGGGCAGGCGTGGTGTCAACGCTGCGCGTGACCATGTCCATGAAGGCCTCCTCGTCGCGGAGCTGCTCGCACCAGCGCTCCCACTGCTCCTGTGCACGCTTGGCGTTGATCGCCGTGAAGGTGCGCCGTTTCATCTTGCCCTTGATGAGGCACGTCCCCTCGTACTGGTTCGTCTTTGTCGAAACCAGACGCCCGTTCTTCTTGTCGCCTGCAACGACAACCTCTGCCATCTTGTCCACCCTCTTCCCCTCGACCAGCTTCCTCTGAGTGCTCACGCACTTGCTCACCGTGCCGACACTGATGCCGAACTGCTGCGCGATGTCGTCGTGCCTGACACCCATGGTGTGGAGGTCGTAGATCTTCTCGCGCTGCTCCTTTGTCAGCGGCGTACCCTTTGGCATCGAGCCACCTCCGTCCTTCTGTAAACGAAAGGCGGGTCCCGTAAGACCCGCCCAAGTTGCTTTGCTCATCCTCTGGCCCGCCTATCGACGTCCCCGAGGTTGACGCTCTTGTACTTCTCCCTGAACCTGCTCACTATCGCCATCGCGGTCTCTCGGTCGCCGCCCTGCGCCATGTGGGCAGCTAGTATCGGCGTACCGTACTGCGTGGTGATGATGGTGGGACGCTGTTCCGAGTATCGCGTGTCAAATATCAGGAACAGCTTGCTCAGCGCCCACTGGCTGGGCACCTCCTTGCCAAGGTCGTCGACTATGAGAAGCGGGCAGCTCGTGTAGCGGTCGAGGACCTGCCCCTCGCTGCCGTTCCCGCCGTAGGTGTCGCTGATCTCCGAGAGCAGGCGCACGCTTGAGACGAAGCGCACCCTGCCCATGCCGTTCATGAGCCAGCCCTTGGCTATGCTTGACGCGAGCCACGTCTTGCCAGTCCCCTGCCTGCCGAACACGTACAGGCCACCACCGTCTCGCAGCGCGTCGAGCCGTGACTCGTCGGGTTCCGCCACTGCGAACAGCGACGGCACACCCGACTCGATCGCGACGCGCGTCAGCTCGTCTTGGTCCGTTATCCTGCGCGACTTCTTGTGGAGCATGACGGCCAGCCACTCTGGCGGCTCGGAGCCAACCTCGATGTAGGCGTCGTACAGCTCGCTAGGCGTCAGGCTCGACTTCAGCTCCATCGTCAGGTTCATCCTCGTAGCCCCCGTTCTCGTAGCTCATCACCCGCGCGTCAATCTGCTTGAGGTGCGTGGACAGGTCATCGCCGTTGGTCACGCCGATGTGCAGACACGCCATGTCGTACAGCCCGCGAAGGTAGGTCGTGGCGAGGACGCTGTTGAAGTCAGCGCCGCCTGTCTCCTCCACCGACTTGGCGATCCTCTGAAGCTCGCCGAGGTAGCGCTTGCCAGCAAGCGTGGTGGCCATGTTTCCCAGAGAGTAGTTAGGTTTCAACTCGTTGCCCTTCTAAGAAAAGAGCCTCTGCTGAGGCTCGACTTCGGTCTCCGTGTCATCGCCCATGCGGGGCGTTATCGGCTCAAGCCCCTGGCTCGCAAGCCACTCGTTCGCCCTGTCGAGCCGATCGATGTAGTCCTCGGAGATCCTCACGATGTGGTCGCAGAGGTCATCTGGTATGCGGTACTTGTCAACCAGCTTCATCCCCTGCGTGCCAGTGGTCGAACCCCTTGGTGCCTTCACGTGGCATGGGTCGCCGTTCTTGCAGGGTGGAATGAAGTCTGGGTTGGGATGGTTCGTCCAGATGTCTGTCGGCTTCATCCGTCGCTGTTCTAGAGGGAGCTTGGTCAGGTACTTGCAGTACGTGACCGTGTACCTCGGCGCCCACTGAATCCAGTCCATCTTGCGCATGGCCGCGCGGGGATTCTCGATGAAGAACAGCTTCGGTCTGAGGTCGCGTATCAGACGCATGAGGTTGACGTCCACCCTGTCGCTCTTCGCGGCGTAATCAGAGATAGGGACCAACCCCCCCCCGACAGTTTTTCGCCTGTGCCTGCTTATCGCCGCCACACTGAAGGTCGCGCAGTCGGGGCTGGCGTGTATCACGTCCGGGTACCCGAACAGTCTCACTATGGTGCTCGCCTTGAGCTTCTCGACGTCGGTGTGGAGATCGGCGTCGAAGCTCTCGTCCCAGTCAACGCAGAACGTCTCGTGACCCCTGCGCTCGAACGCCTTGCTGACGGAGCGCGTGCCGCTGAACAGCTCAAGGACCCTAAGCTTTCTCATGTCGCTCCTTAGAGGAGAGGAGCGCATCCACCATCTGAATGCGCTCCCCTATCCATCTCACCACGGGTACCGCGAAGCTGTTCCCCGTGCACTTGTACCTCGGCCCGTCTGGGCATGCCTTGGACCACTTCCTGACCTTTCGCAACAGGGCTTCCCTGTCCTTGCCCTCGACGCCCAGCGCGTCCGCGACCACATCTGTGGTCTTGTCTGGGTCGCATCCAGTCAAGTCGGTCCAATGGTCTGGGAAACCCTGCAACCTCTCGCACTCGACTGGCGTGAGACGCCTGACCACGTACTTGCGCCCGTTCCTGAACGAGACGGCATGCGGTCCCCTCGCCACGAGGGTGTCCATGGTCTCGGTCTGCTCGATGTGCGGGACGTACTGCGCGTTCACGCCCTGGTTGTAAGCAGCCCTGTCAATGACGATCGGCTGCTCGTGAAGGCACGTGAGCGTCGGGCTTGTGCCGTCCGTGGTGATCTCAGCGTTCGCCTGACCGTGCGCCAAGACGATCATCTCGTCCGTGTACATGACCGCTGGGATGTGGCCATCGGAGTTCGTGAGCGTCGGCTTCGTGCCGTCATCGTAGGCAGGCATCGTCCGAGCGGCCTTGCCCGCAAACCATTTGAAGCAGATGGCGTCGCTCTTTCCCGCGTCGGCCTGACTCATCACGTAGCCGTGACCGCCACCCTCGCCAGCGTAGAGGGCTGGCCACGCCGCATCGTCCGAGAACACCCGCCTGCTCTGGACGTCCCACGGCGTCAAGCAGCCGTCGCCACTATCTCCAGAAGCGCCTCTTCCAACATCGGCGGCAAGTTCTTCCCTCTTTGCTTTGCTCGACGGAGAATCCCCGAACAAGCCTTTGCGCTCAAAAAGTACCGCTGCGGAACTGAATCCCTCTCCAAGATGTCCGACAAGAAAGAGGCGCCTGCGGCGCTGTGGTACTCCGAAGAACATGGCGTCGAGTACTCGCCAAGAGACGTCCTTATACCCGATGCACTCCATTTCGCCAAGGAGCTGCCCGAACGCGTTGTCTTTTGTTGCGAGAGCGCCGGGGACATTCTCCCAAAGGAAGAATCGTGGCCGAACCTCGTCAATAGCTCGGACATACTCGAACATGAGACGAGACTCTCCGTCCAAGCTGTCTCGTCCTCCGGCAACGCTGAAGGACTGGCAATTATGAACGGCAATTCCATCTGCTGTATAGGAATGGTCATCTTCGATCTCCAAGTTATAGACAGTGGCCATATCGGTTGGTGTGAACGACTCAATCAACCTTTTAGCGTAACCGTTATGCAGCCAACATCTGCTATGTCCCTCTTTGTATGAGACTTTGAAAGTCGGCTTAACGCGGTACTCGATGCCTTTTATGACGCGTGTGAACCTCGGCTTCAGTGCGCATGCACTGCCACTTCCGAGAAGCATCTGCATGCCAACAATCAGCTTCTTCGACACGCTTTCGACTTTGATTCGACCGTCATCGTACGTTGTGCCATCCGTGTTTACGTAGCCGTCGAACAGCCTTGTTCGTTCATCCTCTGGCAGTGCGTACACCCATGCTGGGAGGTTCTTGTTTTCGGCGCCTTTTCCGAACCACTCCTCCACGAACCTGCACAAATCGGTGTTGTGAATGAACACGTTGCATCTGCTTTCGTCTATCGATTCGACGCGATAGCTCATCTTTTGCTTGAACGTCGATACAAACTTGACGAGCTTATTAGGGTTTATCGACAGCACCATGGTTCTGATAGTTGGATTTCTCTTTCCCTTCCCAACTATTGAGCCGTCGCCCAGATACCATCCGATAAGTTCCATGATGTCGCTATGGCTCAAGCCGTAGACGTCTGGGAACTCTGGTATCTCACATTGGACAGTGCGAACGGAGCACGCACACATACCCACTGATTGCTCGGCACTAACAAAAGACTCGTCTCCGAACCTGAACCAACAGCCGTTCTCGTCTCTGTTGGACTTCGTCCTCTTTGATGCCAGTATGGGGTGGGCTGGCGTGCAACGAATCCGCATCATGCCGTGTATCTTGAGGTCACCGACCTGTGATATCTGGTGACCAGTGCGGAGAACCTTGCGCAATCGCCCTTTGTGGGTCACGACCAGTTCGCCAACTTTGACTTCCTCAATCGGCTTGAAGCCACCCTCACAGAGAACCAGCGTACCAGCAGTAAAGCACGGCGAACCGCCTACTACCACATCGACGCTCCCCCTGTACGGACTCCAATCAACCTTGGTGATGTCCCCCAGGTTGGGGACTTCAGGGAACCTGTTGGCTAGGATTGCGCTGGGAAACGCATCGACCTCGCTAAAGCAAAGTGGGGTCCACCCAAGCGGACCCCACGCGACGGAAGCAGCCTCGATTCCCGAGAATATGCTTATGTACCTCATTGGACCATCCAGACTCGCCTATAACAGTGACGGCATCCGAGGGAGCCGCCGTCACTCATAACCATCCTCGTTCAGCTCTGCCGTCGCGGTCTCGCGTCCGTCATCGTAGCCGACCTGGTACCCGTCCTCGTAGCCGACTTGGTATCCCTCGTCGAAGCCAGTGTCATGCCAGTAGATGCGGGCGTTCTCAAGGTCCAGATCGGTCAGCTCATCATTGCTGTGCATGGTCGCTCTCCTCAATCCTTGCGCCACAGTTCGGGCAGTAGCGCATGCGGTACTGTCTGTTGCGCACGTCCGGCTTGACGCACCCACACTCGCTACAAACGTACAATCCCTTTGGCACGTGATAGGCCCAGCAGCAAGTGCGCTCTGGGACGAACACCCTACTCCCGGAGTTGCCATCGGTGGTGAATCCGTTGAGCACTATGCGTGTCACGTCCCTCACTGGTGCTGAATAGGGAACCTCCATCGCAGGGACGAACATCGTGTTGTTACCCTCGTAGGAGACCTTCACAATCTCGGTGCTCATTACTCGCCTGCCTTGAGCAAATACTTGTTGGACACGGCCTTAATCTGGCACTGGTCGCCCAGCTCCAGTCTCAGGGACTGCCACTCGTCGTCGTTCAGGTCGCCTTGTTCGAGGATGTGGACAACCATGCCCTCGTCGAGCCTTCCCTTGGTGACGCTCCCCTTCAGTCCATCGACGTATTCGAGGAAATCCTTGGGAGTCTCGAACCCGTCGATGCTTGCGACGCCGCTCGGCACCAAGTTGCTTTTGTCGGGAAACCACTCATACGGGTTGTCGTAGCGCTTGCGCACCATGTCCCAAACGGAGAACACAAACAGCCTCGGGCGCTCAAGCGCGAGCCTGTTGCCATTTATCTTGGGGCCGCAAAGCTCCATCTGCAACGTGATGTTGGGTTCGTCCAAGCAGAAGTCCACGAGACCCTGCTCGACAGCGCAGTCATAGGCGAGCTTACCCATGCCCTTGGTGATGTCGAACTCGTTGTTGTGCGAGAAGATGCTCAGCCTGTTCACGCGCTCGTCGTAGACCATGGTGATGCTCGTGCCGTCCACCTTCACGCTCACGAAGTACTCGGTGCGCTTGGCTAAGTCCCACGTGTCCTGCGAGATGTTCTGGATTCGCTCGGCATCGGTGCGCGGGGCCACGTATGGGTCGTACCGACTGATGAAGTCGGGCGACGCCATGGGCTTGTAGTACTCGACGACGCCGAACGCCTTGCTCAAGTCCGCCCTGTTGTTGCAAAGCTCCTCGATGACGCTGTCAGGCAGGTCGAGCACCTGTCGCGTGCCAATCAGTAGCCCCTGAGAGTAGACGCCGCGCATCCTGCGCGTCCTGAGCACGTGGCCCATGACCTCCTTGCCGTCAATCACCATCGAGCGGGTAGCATCGAGGAATGAGTACTCGGGCCGCGTGGTGTCGAGGAAGGAGTCGATTTCGTGGTAGAGCGCAATGTCCCCCGCCTTGAACTCGCCCTTCTTGACCACGACGTTCCAGCCGCCCACCACGGCAAGCTCGATGCGGTCAGCGCCGTCGATGGGCTGTACGTCGTCGAT
>Ga0326514_10000504_pt1 | contig 26482 bp, 22 predicted proteins | sample 3_2548_0518_D_FD_203653 | JGI IMG/M metagenome (GOLD analysis project Ga0326514, IMG submission 203653) | Bovine rumen microbial communities from UC Davis, California, United States - 3_2548_0518 | ecosystem: Host-associated > Mammals > Digestive system > Stomach > Rumen | place: USA... | reverse complement strand
GGGTATTTTTCAATCTGCTGGAACTCGTCGATGGCCACCACGCAAGGCCGTTTGGCTTCCTCCAAATATTGGAAAATCTCTTCCAACGACTTTTGTGAATCCTTGATGTCGCCGAGGCCGAAAGAACCGTTCATCATCCCAGCCTCGTCAAAACCGATGGTGAATTGGATGGATTTCACCACTTTGACAAACATTTCCATCAGTTGCTTGTCCTTGGCTTTCAGGCTTCTGCAAATGCGGTTGCCCAACAGAAACACGAAGTCGTTGAGGTTCATGGTGGAGTAGATGTCGAGGAAAAACGTGTGGTAATCGTTTTTGATGACTTCTTGGTTGAAGCAATGCTCGATGAGGCCTGTCTTGCCCATACGTCGCGGCGAGATAAGCACCGTGTGGCTGTGTCCCTGTATGTTTTGAACCAACTGTTGTGTTTCGTTTTCGCGGTCGCAAAAGTATTCGGGCGAAACATAACCCGATGTGATGAAAGGATTGTAAATCATGGCGTTCAAATTTTCGGCAAAGATAATCATTTTATTGTTATCATGCTAAAAAAATGATAAAAATTTCATCATAAAAATAAAATGATGATACGAATACGCAGAAAAAATCTCCCAAAAGTAATTTTTGAGAGATTTTAAGATTGATTTTTGAAAGATTTGGCTACGCCGAATGCTTTGCATTTCTTGCCGTTAGGCAATCCCATTATCTCTTCGGCTTCAATTCGTCGAATATCATCGTGCGAAGGTTATCTATCGGGACGCGCACTTGGTTCATCGTGTCGCGGTCGCGCACGGTGACGGTGTTGTCGACCAAAGTATCATTATCGACGGTGACGCACATCGGCGTGCCGATGGCATCCTGACGACGATAGCGCTTGCCGATGGAGTCTTTCTCCTCGTATTGGCACATAAAGTCTGTCTTCAGCGAGTCTATGATTTCACGTGCCTTCTCCGGCAGGCCGTCTTTCTTGACCAACGGCAGCACGGCGACCTTGTAAGGGGCGAGGATGGCCGGCAGTTTCAGCACCACGCGCTCCGAGCCGTCTTCCAGCTTCTCCTCGGTGAAGGCGTTGCTGAACATGGCGAGGAACATGCGGTCGAGGCCGATGGAGGTCTCGATGACGTAAGGCGTGTAGCTCTCGTTGGTGTCGGGGTCGAAGTACTGGAGTTTCTTGCCTGAGTATTTGGCGTGGGCCGAGAGGTCGAAGTCGGTGCGACTGTGGATGCCTTCGAGTTCCTTGAAACCGAAGGGGAAGTCGAACTCGATGTCGGTGGCGGCATTGGCGTAGTGAGCCAATTTCTCGTGGTCGTGGAAGCGGTATTTCTCTGCGGGCAAGCCTAACGAAAGGTGCCAGTTGAGGCGTTCTTGCTTCCAGTGCTGGAACCATTCGAGTTCCGTGCCGGGGCGGACGAAGAACTGCATTTCCATCTGCTCAAACTCCCTCATGCGGAAGATGAACTGGCGCGCCACAATCTCATTGCGGAAGGCTTTTCCGGTTTGGGCGATGCCAAACGGGATTTTCATGCGGCCGGTCTTCTGTACATTGAGGTAGTTGACGAAGATGCCTTGAGCCGTTTCGGGGCGCAGGTAGATGGTATCGGAGCCGTCGGCCACGCTGCCCATCTTGGTCGCAAACATCAGGTTGAACTGGCGTACATCGGTCCAGTTGCGGGTGCCGCTGATGGGGCAGACAATTTCGAGGTCAAGAATCAGTTGCTTGATGGCGTCAAGGTCGTTTTTCTCCATAGCACCATACAGACGATGGCTGATTTCCTCGATTTTGGCCTTGTGTTCGAGGACGCGCGGGTTGGTGGTCACGAATTGCTCTTCGTTGAAGGCATCGCCGAAGCGTTTGCGGGCTTTCTCCACCTCTTTATTAATCTTTTCCTCAATCTTGGCCATATAGTCCTCGACTAAGACATCGGCGCGGTAGCGTTTCTTCGAGTCGCGGTTGTCGATGAGGGGGTCGTTGAAGGCATCGACATGTCCCGAGGCCTTCCAAGTGGTGGGGTGCATGAAGATGGCCGCGTCGATGCCGACGATGTTTTCGTGCATCTGCACCATCGCCTTCCACCAGTATTCGCGGATGTTTTTCTTCAGTTCCACACCGTTTTGGCCGTAGTCGTAAACGGCTGATAGTCCGTCATAAATTTCGCTTGAAGGGAAAATAAAACCGTATTCCTTCGCATGAGCGGTTATTTTTTTAAAGAAATCCTCTTGATTCATTTATTTATGTATTTAAGATTCAAAAATTCAAGATTTAACTACGAATTTCACGAATAATGCGAATTATACACAAATTGAATTTTGCAACTTCGTTGCGAATGAGTACGAATTCGTATCAATCCGCAGCTTCAGCTGCCAAATTCAAACATCGTTATTCGTTTAATTCGCATAATTCGTAGTTCCTTTTCATATTAAATTATCAGCATCGCGTCCCCGTATGTGAAGAAACGGTACTTCTCGGCGACGGCTTCCTTGTAGGCCTTCATCAGTACATCGTAGCCGGCAAAGGCGGCCACCTCCATCATCATCGGCGACTTGGGCAAGTGGAAGTTGGTAATCATGCAGTTGGCCACCGTGAAGTTGTAGGGCGGGAAGATGAATTTGTTCGTCCAGCCTTTGTAGGGCTTGATTTTTCCGCCGATGGTCATGGCTGTTTCGAGGGCTTTCAAAGAGGTTGTGCCCACGGCAAACACGTTGTTGTGGCGCTCGTTGGCCTCGTTGACCAAAGTGCAACATTCCTCGTCAATGTACATTTCCTCTGAGTCAGGTTTGTGCTTGGTGAGGTCTTCCACTTCGATGTCGCGGAAGTTGCCCATGCCGGGGTGCAGGGTCAGTTCGGCGAAAGAGGCACCAATGATTTCGAGGCGTTTCATCAGGATTTTGCTGAAGTGCATTCCTGCGGTTGGGGCCGAAACCGCGCCTTCCACCTTGGCGTAGATGGTTTGGAAGTCCTCGGCATCCTCGGGGCGTTCCTCGCGGTTGAGTTCTTTCGGGATGGGCGTGTGGCCAAGCCCAGAGAGGGTTTTCTTGAACTCGTCGTATGTACCATCGTAAAGGAAACGCAGTGTGCGGCCACGCGAGGTGGTGTTATCAATGACCTCGGCCACCAACTCGTCGCCTTCGCCGAAATACAATTTGTTGCCGATGCGAATTTTGCGCGCCGGGTCGACGAGCACATCCCAAAGGCGGCTCTCATGGTCCAGTTCGCGGAGCAGCAGCACTTCAATCTTGGCGCCAGTCTTTTCCTTCTCGCCGTAGAGTTTGGCTGGGAACACCTTAGTATTATTAATGACGAACACGTCGCCATCTTTCACATAGTCCACCAAGTCCTTGAAGATACGGTGCTCAATCTTTCCGGTCTTGCGGTCGACGACCATCATTCGGGCCTCATCGCGGTTTTGCGTAGGCTGCAGCGCAATCAGTTCGCTGGGCAGGTTGAATTTAAACTGTGATAGTTTCATTGTATGCTGTTTTTGTTGCTTTTCATCCAAAACAAACTACAAAGATACGACAAAAACGGAATTTTGTCAAGTAGTTTTTGATAAAATGTTGATTTTCAGCCTTGTTTTTGCTGCTTATCCTCTTGTTCCCTCTTCCACTCCTTAAACGCCTCTCCCGTTTCAACAATATGCTGCCTGAACTTCTCCAAAGGCCAAGCGTCCTCGACGCGGAAGTCGCCGATGCGGGTGCGGCGCAACGAGGTAAGGCAGGCGCCATTGCCCAAGGCCTTGCCGAAGTCGTTGGCGAGGCTGCGGATGTAGGTGCCTTTGCTGCAAGTGACCTCGAAGTCGAGTTCGGGGAAGCGGTCGAGGCTGATTTTAAAGTCGTCGATGTGGATGTCGCGGGCCTTCAGTTCGATTTCCTCGTCGGAGCGGGCGTAGTCGAAGGCGCGTTTCCCCTTGATTTTGATGGCGGAATACTTCGGCGGATATTGCTTGATGTCGCCGATGAACTGCACTCGAGCAGCCTCAATTTGCTCCTGCGTGATGCCCTCGGTGGGAAAGAATGCATCAGGCTCGCTCTCCAAGTCGAAAGTCGGAGTGGTTTGTCCTAAAAGAATTGTTCCAGTGTAAATCTTCACCTGCGCTTGGTAGGTGTCGATTTGTTTGGTCATCTTGCCCGTACAAAGGATGAGCAAGCCTGTCGCCAAAGGATCCAAAGTGCCCGCATGGCCGACCTTCAGTTTGCGGATGCCATAGCAACGGTTGACCAACGACCGGATGAAGTTGACCGTGTCGAATGACGTCCAGTCCAAGGGCTTGTCGATGAGGATGACCTCGCCGCTTTCAAAGTCGAACATCAGGCGAAGATTATGGCGACGATGCCGACGATGGCGCAATACACTGCAAACCAAATCAATTTGCCCTTCTTCACGATGTTAATCATCCACTTGCAGGCGATGCAGCCGAAGATGAACGCAGCCAAGAACCCGACGATGGCCGCCACGGGCGAAATGCCGCTCATGGCTTCGTGGAAACCAACCTCAAAAATGTCCTTGATGTCCAGAAGTGCCTCACCCAAGATGGGCGGAATGACCATCAGGAAGGAGAATTGGGCCAGCTTTTCCTTTTTGTTGCCGAGGAGCAAACCTGTGGCAATCGTCGATCCTGAGCGCGACAAACCCGGCATGACGGCGCAAGCTTGGGCGATACCGATAATGAAAGCATGCAAGGGGCTGATGTTTTCCTTTTGTCTTGGTTTAGCGAAATAGGAAAAGGCTAATAATGAGGATGTTACCAAGAGCATGATGCCCACGATGAGCAGTCCAGAACCGAAGACTTCCTCCACCTTATCCTTGAGTAAGAAGCCCACCAATGCCACGGGAATCATGGAAATGAGGATGTTGATGGCGTATTTCGTGCCGCTGTTGAGGTTTTGATACGAATTCCATGATTGTTTGGTGAACAAATCCTTGAAAATCCACACGATTTCCTTCCAAAGGATGACCAAAGTGCTGAGCACGGTGGCCACATGGAGCAAGACCGTGAAAGTGAGGTTCGATTCGCCGTCTTCGAGACCAAAGAGTGCTTGACCGATGGCCAAATGGCCGCTGCTGCTGACGGGAAGGTATTCCGTCAAGCCTTGAATAATACCGAGTAATAATGCTTGTAACCAGTTCATTTGTTTTTCCCTTTCCAGAATATTGCGACGATTTCAACGACAAAGCCAGCCAAGACTAAAATCGGGGCAAGGGTAAGCCGTTGGAAGTTAAACATTTTCTCGTTGAACACATCAGGGTCGGTGGAGCCGCCGCCAATCATCAGGATGAACCCCAATGCGATGAGGGCGAGGCCGATGAGCACGATGATGTAGTTTTGTCTGCCAAAGGGCATGACTTTCTGGTCGTCAAGGTTTTCGACCGCTTCTTTCTTTGTTGTTTCTTTTGCCATGTTATGTTGTTTAATGGTTTATCGTTTAATTGTTCGGGCTTTTCGACAGGCTCAGAGCCCTTTAACTATTATGCGTATAGTCGATCGACATCGGCGTTGAGGTATTTTCGGAGGGCGAGTCGGGTGGAGAGTCCGCCGAGCAGGATGCCCAAAACGATGATGCCGGCAAAAATGCCGATGATGATGGTATAGTTTTGAATTAGTGTCAGTTCGGGAAGTCGTTTCATAAGTCCGTAAAGCAGCAAGGCCAAGAAAATGTCGGCCAACAAAGCCCCAAAGAAGCCCTGCGAAATGCCGCTCTTGATGAAAGGCCGGCGGATGAACGCTGGCGTGGCTCCCACCAACTGCATACTGCGCACAAGGAAACGCTTCGAGTAAATCGAGAGCCGTATCGTGTTGCGTATCAATGTGATGGCGATGATGAGCATGATGAGGCTGGCCACCATAAGGGCGAGTCCTATGCGACTGACATTCTGATTAATCAGGTTGACGAGCGATTTTTGGTAGTAAACCTCCTTGACGTCCTTGTTTTTCAGCAGTTGGGCTTGGATGACGCTGAGGCTGTCGCTGTTGGCGTAAGCCGCGTTGAAGCGCACATCGAGGGAGGGGAGGAGCGGGTTTTCCTCATTGCCGAGCCATTGCAGGAAGTCTTCGCCGAGGTCTTCGCTCAGGCGGCGGATAGCCTCTTCCTTCGTGATGTATTCGGTGGATTTCACGGCAGGCATGGCATCGAGTTCCTGTTGCAGTTGCAGAATCTTGGCTTCCTTTACGTTGCTGTTCATCACGATTTCGAAGCCGATGTTTTCCTTGAGGTGGTTGGAGAGTATCTGCGCGTGCATCATCAGCAGGGCAAACACGCCTAACAGAAAGAGTACCAGCGTGATACTCATCAGCGACATGAAATAGGACCCTGCCACGCGGCCTTTGCTTGAACTCTTCTCGGACATTTTGACTTCGTTGAATCTTATGATTTCATTTAGAATGAAACTGCAAAGATACGGGATTTATTTCATTGTGCTTTATTGAAAAACAAACATTTCGGTAAAAATGAAAATCTTGGAAACAATTTACTACCTTTGCCCCGTGATTCGGAAACTGAAATATCTGCTTTTTTGCCTCGCGATGTTGCTAACGGCCTTCCTCGCGCAGCGTTGCGCCAATGCGGTGGCTCCCACGGGTGGGCCGAAGGACGAAACGCCGCCCAAGGTGGTGGCAGCCGTGCCTGAAAACCATAGCACAAACTTCAATGTCAAGAAGATAGAAATCACTTTCGACGAATACATCTCCCTTGAAAACGCCAACCAAAACGTGCTGATTTCGCCACCTTTGAACGAAAAACCGGATTTCAAGCTGAAAAACAAGACCGTGATTGTCAAGTTCAAGGAAACCTTGGCGGCCAACACGACCTACACCATCAACTTCGGCGCGGCCATCAAAGACCTGCACGAAGGCAACCAACTCAAGGATTATGTCTATAGTTTCTCCACGGGCGACCATATCGACACGCTTTGTATTGCGGGCAAGGTACTCAACGCCGAGGACAAGAAACCCGTTGAAAACGTTTATGTTTCGCTCTATGCTGCCGACCGCGACAACTTGGATTCGTTGCCCATGAGCATCAAACCCAACTACATCACCAAAACCGACAAGGAAGGCCATTTTCGCCTCGACGGTTTGGCCGACAAGAAATATTTGGTTTTCGCCCTCAAGGATGTGAACTCCAACCTCTATTTCGACCTGCCCAACGAGGAAGTGGCGTTTTTGGATACCTTGGTGCCGGCTTCCTATCTGCAAACGCCTAATCCGCAAGTGGTTGATACGATGCCAATGGACAGCACCTTATTAATTAATGACACCTTATTGATTAATGACACGCTCCAAATGAGTCCTGATTCAGCCATCGTCATGCCGAAAGACACTGTGCCACAGCGTGTTTTCGACCAAAAAGCCTTGAACCTCACACTTTATATGTTCACGGAGGTGGATTCCACGCAGGTGCTTCTCGAAAAGAAACTTGTCGAAGAGGGGCTGTTGCGTTTCGTGTTTCGCCATCCGGCTAAGGATGCGGTTGTGATGACCCATGAAATGCTGCCCGACACCTTCAACCTTGTAACCATGCACTCTGCCGAGTACGACACGGTTTGGTGGTACTTCACGCCCAATGTCAAAGACAGCCTTTGGGTGCAGGTGAAATACGACACCTTAATTAATGATTCATCGCGCTATAGTCTGAAATTTAAGGAATCGGGAGGCAACAGAAGGCGCAATCGCGAACCTGAAAAACTGAAAGTCAGCAACAACCTCGTAGGTCGCGGAGGCCTGATTCCTGGCCATGACCTTATCCTGAAGTTTTCCGAACCGATTGCTCGTTATCAGATGCGCGACTCGTCCATTTTCAAATGTGACACCATTGCTTATTACGAGCGACTTGCTTTTGAGCCAGCCGATGAGCAAGGCTTGAAATACCGACTAACCACACCTTTTTCCGCCGATTCAACTTATAGTTTCGAGGTGCCCGACTCGGTGTTTTGGGGCATTCGTGGCCGCACCAACGACCGCATCAAGGTTGATTTCCACGTTCTTGGCGACGATGAATTTGGCAACATCTACATCACCGTCATTCCGCCCGAAGGCATGAAACAAGTCGTCGTCCAACTAACCGATGAAAACGGGAAAGTGCTTAAACAACAAATAATTACGAAGAAAGAGGAAGTGATGTTCGATTTCCTCATGCCTGCCAAATACAAGCTCCGTGCTATCCTTGATGCCGATGGCAACGGCAAATGGAGCACAGGTAATTACCATCGCCGCACCTTGCCTGAAACTGTCATCGACTACAAAGACCCACTCGACCTGAAGGCTGGCTGGGACATTGACTTGGACGAACCTTGGAACCTGATTCAGTCGCCTTGAATCACCACCCGCATCCCGACAAAGGCATACTTGGCTTTCAATTCATCCAAATCGTTGTTTCTCAATCTGATGCAACCTTCGCTGCCACGACCTGGCACCGAACTTTCGTTGTTGGTGCTGCCGTGGATGCCAATGCCTGAGAACCCTGGCGTTTTCAGGCGCATGAACCAGTTGCCGTAGGAAAGAATGCTCCCGCGACCGTCGCCGAAGTCGTGCGTCCAATTGGAGGCATCCACAATCTCGGTGATAGTGAACGGATTTTCAACCGTACATTCGGGGGTTTTCATGTCGCCTTTCTTTTGCTTTTGGCCTTTGTTAAGTCCCACGCACACAGGATAATGCACACGCTTGACCGTGTCGCCGCCAACCACTTCGCAAACATACAGCCGATACTCAGGATGTTTGGCGATGACGATGAAGCAATTCTTCTTGTTGACGACTTCGGAATAATAAGTGGCTGAGTCGGGCAAGATGTATTTCGTGGAATCGATAAGACTGACTGGCTGGGTTGGGGCTGCTGGTTCAACGGTTTGTTTTTCAGGTGTAGAACCGCATGACGGCATGAAAAGCATGGCCGCCAAAACATACAATATCATCATGGTTGTTTTCATATTCAATTATTCTCAAAGTGATTTCCCTTTCAAAGCGACCGCAGCGAAACCGCAAAACCGCCGCAAGGCGCCATCCTCAATTTCAGTGTTGATTTTGCCGTCACCGTCTTTTTCGTGATGGTGTAGGCTTGCGCGTTATAATGCTCATCGGGGATACCGCTGGCATCTTTGGCATCGCAATAAATTGTGGCTTCGTATTTTACGCCGGGCTTGAGGAAATCCAATTTCACCGTCACCTCACGGGCATTCTCATCAGTGATGCCGCCCACATACCACACATCTTTTGGAGTTGGAAGTTGATAGTTGTCAGTTAAAAGTTGGATGTCGTCAGGAATGTCGTAAACGAATCTCATGGCATTGGAAATCACGCCTTTCTTGCCGTCCTTCAATGTGCCGACACCTTCGGCGGCCTTGTTCAAGGTGGAGAGTTTCGGGTGGCGCGCCGTCACGATGTAGTCGCCAGGCTCGGCCATAAGGTAGATGGATTGGTCCCAGTCGACGGCCACGTCTTTGATAAATTGGAAAGCATCCATGAAAGGTTCGTAGTGTTCGGGGAAGTCGGCGGCCATTTGCAGCGGCGAATAGAAGGTCACATAGAGGCCGAGTTGGTTACAGATGGTGGTTTTCATCTTTCCGCCCCAAGGCACGATTTTGCCCATATCGGTCTCGAAAATGCCGGGCGTGTAGTCCATCGGGCCACCTTGCAAGCGCGTGAACGGCAAAATGGTCGTGTGCCCTGGGTTGATGCGCTCGCGGAACTCGGTGCCCATCGCGCTCTCGTTGCCAATCATGTTGGGCCAAGTGCGGCAAAGGCCGGTGGGTCTTACCGCCTCATGCGAATTGACCATAATGTGGTGTTTGGCCGCCTCCACGATGGCATAATGATAGTGGTTGTTGATGGGCTGGCTGTAGTGTCCCTCACCAAAGGGGATGATGGTGCCCACATAGCCGCCTTTCACGGCGTTGTAGCCGTATTGGTTCATTAAGGTGTAGGCCTTCTCCATCCAACGCTCGTAATTTTGAGTGGAAGCCGAACTCTCATGGTGCATGATGAGGCGGATGCCCTTCTCATGGGCGTATTTGTTCAAAGCAGGCAAGTCAAAATCGGGATAAGGCGTAAGGAAGTCGAAGACGAAATCCTTTTGCTTGGCGTACCAGTCCTCCCAGCCGATGTTCCATCCTTCGATGAGCAGCCCATCGAAACCATTGGCGGCGGCGAAATCGATGTAGCGGCGCACGTTAGCGTTGTTGGCGCCGTGGGTGCCATTGGGTTTGGCATTGGCATAGTCTGTTTCCCCAAGTTTCACAGAGGGGAAGTCGTTGGTGTAAGCCCAAGTGCTCTTGCCCGAAATCATTTCCCACCAAACGCCCATATACTTCACGGGGTGAATCCACGACACATCCTCCAAGGCGCAAGGCTCGTTAAGGTTGAGAATCAGGCGCGAAGCGAGGACATCGGTGGCCGAAGTGCAAACCATAATCGTGCGCCAAGGTGAGGTGCAGGGGGCTTGCAAGCGACCTTTGTAGCCCGTGGCATCGGGTGAGAGCCAAGCACGGAACACCATGTTCTTGTCGTCGAGGTCAAGATGCATGGTCGGATAGTCGAGGGTGGCGGCTTCGTGGATGTTGAGGTAGAGGCCGTCGTCGGTCTTCATCTGGAGGGCAGTCTGCACGCCCGTGGGCGAGAAGCCTGTCCACGGCCAGCCGCCGTCTTTGTGGCCAGCATCCCATAGCTCACGGATTTGCGACAGCCGCGACTCGGTAAAGTTGTATTCCTGCGTGTCGTAGTCGCCCGGAATCCACCAAGCCTTGTGGTCGCCCGTCATGGCAAACTCAGTCAGTTCCTCCTTGATCCAGAAATAGACCAAAGCGTTCTCCATCGGGAACTCATAACGAAAACCGAGACCGTCGTCATACAAGCGGAAACGAATCTGCATGACCGTGGCCTTCTTTTCAGTGGAATGGTCCATACTCTCCACAGAGCCAATGGGTTGCTCCAAGGTGACGAGCATCTCGTTGTAATGGTTGCGGATTTGCGCTTCCTCGCCCCAAACGGGTTCCCAAGTCTCGTCGAAGGTGCTGTATTTCGTGTCCTTCAGCACAAAGGCATGGGCAAGGTCGTCGCGCCATTCAAGGGTGAAGCCCATCTTGGAGGGCAACACAACAGGTTTTCCGGCGCGATTGAGGGCGTAATAAGGTGCGCCATCGCGCAGCATAAAGTTCATTTCCAATTGTTTGTCAGGGCTTTGCAGCGTGACTGCATTTTCAAATTGTTGGGCCAAACCCAACGTTGGCATGGCCAAAAATGCGGCCATAACCCAGCTAAAAAGCATGATAAAGCGATGTCTCATCTCGTGAATATTTTTTGCAAAGGTAAACATTTTCTGTAATTATTTCGTAATTTTGCAGCTTATGATTCACTATCCCATAAAAATCCTGATGGCATTCGGCTGCACCTTCGAGCCGGAGGGCGACGAGTTCTTCGAGTGGCTGATGCGCAACGGCTATCCCGAATTGGGCGCACTGAGCCGCACCATTCAGGGCGACACCAAGGCCAAGGACTGGCTCATGGAGCACAATTTTCCTCAACTTGCCGCCATCGATAGTGCCATCGACAAGGAAGAAAAAGCCGAGCAATGGCTCCTGAAAAACCATTTTGAGGTCAATTTGGCCTTCGCAAAAGCCGTCAATCGTGACGATGAAGCCACGGATTGGCTGGAGAAAAACCAACTTCAGGTTTTTGTAGTCATTGCGGATAAAATTCATAAATATTTGGAAGACAAATATTTAGATTACCATAAAATCCATTTTTAAATAGAAACGATTTTTTTTGTCCGACATAAGAGAAAAAATCCTAACTTTGCCGCCAATCAGAAAGAGTAAAAATTAGAAAATCATACTAAAATGAAAAAAGGATTATCCATTGTCATCAACATCGCACTGTTTGCCATCATCGTGCTTTTGGCAGTGCAAGTCGTCAAGAGCATCCAGGCTCCCATCAAGTTCAACCATGAGCAGAAAACTCGTGAAACCAAAGTCGTTGAACGCCTTATCGACATCCGCAATGCCGAGGTGCTTTACAAAAACGCCACCAGCCAGTACACGAACAGCTTTGACACCTTGATTAGATTCTGCCAAACGGCTGAAATCCCGATCGTGAAAATCGTTCCCGACCCGACCGACACCACCTTCACCCGCACCATTAACGATACCATCGGTTTCGTGAAAGTGATGGACTCCCTCAGAGCCGGCCGCGACAATTTCAACATCAACGACATCAAATGGGTGCCGTTCAGCCAACCGCAACAGCATTTCGAGCTTGAGGCCGGTACCATCCTGCGTAACGGTATCAACATCCCCGTCTTCGAGGCTCGCACGCCTTACGAGGTCTATCTTGCCACGCCGGGTGCCGCTTTCAGCGAAAAGGAATGGAACCAGCGCCGCGACAATGCCAAGGCCGAAAAGGAAAGCATCAACCGCTATGCCGGTATGAAGGTCGGCTCGATGGAAGAAGCCACCACCGACGGCAACTGGGAGAAACTCTAAACGCATGATGAATGACGGCGTCATTGAATCCCCATATCTCCCTATTTGGCGAGAAGTTTGATGCCGGGAAGTCGTCGCAATACAGAATGGCCATCCAATTCGCGTTGGATGGTCTTTCTTATGCCCTTCTCGACACCCAATCTCAGGCTATTGTCGCCTTTGAGTGCTACTTGTCGGACTCTCAGATGGATGGCGACGACTTGTTCCGCACCTTGGAACAGGCAATCGAAGCCAAAGGCTTGAACAACAATGCTTTCCAATCTGTGAGTTGTGTGGTCGACAACCGTTTTTGCACCCTCGTTCCCGTGCCTTTGTTCAACGAAGCCGAAAAAAAGCAATATCTCGATTTCGCTTTCAATGTTCCAGAGGATTATGTAATTCTTTCGGAATTGTTGGTTTCGGCGCAATGCCGCAATGCCTTCGCTTTCCCGAAAGTCTTGCATGACAAGGTGTTGGCCAAGTGGAAAGAGGCTAAAATCACCCATTCGAGCAGTGTATTCATCGAAAGCCTGATGCAAAAACGGATAAACCAAGGGGTGTTCGTCAATGTCAGGAACTACGATTTCGACATGGTCATTTTGGAAAACGGCAAGTTGCGCTTTTTCAACAACTTCAAGTTCAAGACGAAAGAAGATTTCGTTTATTTCCTGCTGTTTGCGATGGAGCAAAACGGCCTTTCGGGACAAGACAAGCCTGTCAGTTTTACAGGACTCATTCTTCCTTCATCAAAAATCATCGACCTTTGCAGACGCTATCTCAAGGTCGTACGGTTCGTGGAACAACCGGAATTCAAGGACGGCAAGGGTTTGAATGGAGTCCCGTTTCAGTATTATTACATTCATTATCAAGTGTTAAGATGAGGATTATCAGAGGAAGATACCAACGGCGGCAAATCATGGCTCCGACCAACCTGCCCGTGCGCCCCACCACCGACATGGCCAAGGAAAGCCTGTTCAACATCATAGAGAACCATTTCGACTTTGAGGAAACCGAAGCCGTGGATTTGTTTGCCGGAACGGGCAACATTTCCTACGAATTGGTCTCAAGAGGTTGCCCCAAGGTAGTGGCCGTCGACCAAGACTTTGGTTGCGTGAAGTTTATTCGCGAGACAGCCAACAAGCTCAATATGAAGGAGTTGCTTGTCGTCCGCTCCGATGTTTTCCGTTTTTTGGACAAGCACACGATGCAGTACGACCTCATCTTCGCCGACCCACCTTACGACTGCGAACATTACAACGAATTGGTCAACCTCATTTTTGAGCGGAACCTGTTGCGCGAAGGCGGCATGTTCGTGCTCGAACACGATAAGTATCAGCACTTTGAGGAGCATCCGCACTTCATGGAGCAAAGGCATTACGGAAAGGTGAATTTCAGTTTCTTTGCCCAAACCATTGAGGAAGAAGAATCGGAAGAATAACGATTATCGCACGCAGAAATCGCAGAACTATGGGAAGCGCAATGCGACGCTAAATTTGCGTCCGGCAGGTTCTGCGGATTCAGCGTATTCTGCGTGAAAAACTGCATGAAAATCAAATATACCCGAAACGTTTCCTGACGATTTCCTTCTCTTCGTCGCTGCTGTCGCGGAAGAGCGGCATCACCTCGTCTTCGGGGAAGTCGGTGAAGGTGAGGAAAAGCAAACTGTCGAGCGTGTCGTTGAAATCGGGGTCGACATTGAAACAGAGGAACTTGGCGTTCAATTTCAGGTATTTCTTGTATAAGGTCGGCAGGCGGTATTCGCCATTGCTCAGACGGAGCAGGAACTTGTCGAACTTTTCCACACTACCCATGTTGTGTTTCAGCAAGGTGTCGGAATCCACCTTGAGGAAATCGGGGACGAAGGGTGTTTTTGGCGTCACTTTGTCCTTCAATTCGTCCTCAATGGCATGGTTTTCGGCCACAAACTGGGCAATCAGGCTCAGGTAGAACTTCGGATACCATGCGCTAATGCTCACAGGACCAATGAAATGGTTGATTTGAGGGTAGCGCACCACCACATCCGAGAGGCCGCGTAGCAATAGCATCATCGGAAGCACTTCTTTTTGGTAGTCGAGGGTGACAAAAGAACGCCCCAACTCAATCGTATGGCTCAACTTATCCGAAAACGATTCATCAATATTCACCAAAGTACTGACATAGAAGCCTTTAATTCCCATTTTGGGAACAATCTCACTGCCGATGCCAAGGCGATAGCATCCCGCAATCTTCTGCTTGACATTGTCCCAAAGGAACATCTGCTTGAAATACTTGTCAAATTCGTCTTGGTCGAGGCTCTTGCCCGTGCCTTCGCCGATGGCGCGGAAGGCTTCCTCGCGCAATCGGGCAATCTCGTGCATGATGTTCGGAATGTCCTCATAATCGGCCAAATAGCAATCGAAATTCACGGTTGAATAGAGAAAAGACTTCTCACGAATGGACTCCAATTCGGCCAATATGAGCGATAAGTCAGTCGGAGCATCGATTTTGTCCTGTTTCACTTCCTTTTTCTCCACCATTTTGGCCGGAATATTGGCTTCAAGCGCGTAGGAACGGCTGCGCAGATAGGCCGCCAATTCCTTGGGATTCTCGTATTGCGCCACCTCAGAAGGCAGAATCGGCTTGCCGATTTGCAGGTTGAAGCAGGTGTCGTGCTTGTTGATCAATTCCTTGGTCAGTCGGGCGGTGCCCAACATGCTATGAATCTTGTCGACGGCATAGAACAATCTCGAATTTCGTCCTTCCCAAAACACAGGAATGATTGGCACACCCGCATTTTTGATAATACGAGCGATAGAAGTGCTCCAAGGCAAATCTTCAGGGTAGTCGTGCCCGTGATAACGCGACACTTCGCCCGCCGGAAATACACCCAAACCATTGCCCGCCGCTATATGCTGGATGGCTCCCTTGATGCCGCCCACGCTGCTCTTCCATTCGGGATTTTTCTCAAAAGGATTGACGGCGAAAAAACATTCCTTGAGGTTGGGGATATGCGACAAAATGAAGTTGGCCATAACCTTGAAATCGGGGCGCACCTTGGCAATGGCACTCAGGAGCATCACGCCCTCGATGCCGCCGAAGGGATGGTTGCTGACCAACACAAAACCACCTTCCTTGGGAATGTTTTCCAACTGCTCTGGAGCTACATCGATGGTGATGTTCATGTTTTCCAACAAATGGTCGGCAAACTCACGGCCTTGATAATCAGCGGCTCCATCGAACAAACGGTTGATTTTGCCCAAACGAAGAAATCCGTAGGCCATCCCCGCCACGCAAGTGCCGAAGATGCCTTTCAAGCCGAGGGCTTTCTTCAAATCCGAGTTGGTTACTACTTTTCGCATAGGTTTGGATGGGCAAAAATACGGATTTTATCGTTTCAAACTTACATTAATTTAATAAATATAGTGCCTCAATGGGTGTTTTCATCCGCCATTTCCATTGGTTTTTGGCGTTGGCGGGAACATTGATTTGGTCGTCCGTCGGGTTGGTCGACCAGTTTTTTTCGTCCAAGTCCAAAAGGTCTTGAAGCGGATAGATATTCCACTTTGAAGGGCTGTCCTGATGCTTCTCCATGATTTTTTTGAGTGTCTTGTCGGTGACTTTTCGGTCGTCAAGGTCAAGGCTATCAAGGAATTGACGGGTTTTGACGCGGTCTTCGGCCAACCAGCCGCGCAGCGTAGGCATGTCGTGGGTGCCAGTGGTGTAGACGCAATTTTCAGGAAGGTCTTCTGTCTGCACAAACGGATGGCCAAACACCTTGGGCATACGCTGCACTTCGAGGCTCATAATGCCCAACTGCTGCATCACTTCAGGCACACAAGCGGGAATCATGCCGAGGTCCTCGCCACAGGCAATCATTTCTGTTGCATTGATGATGGCAGGAAGCTTTTCCAAGGCTTTCTGCTTCCAGAAATCGTTGTGGCGATGGTAATAGAAATCCTCGTAAATGCGGTTGATGGCTTGTTTCTGCTCCTCGCAGAGGTTTTGGTAGGTCTTGGTTTTTTGCAGTTCGATGCGCGGGATGAATTTGTCCTTCTCGTTGGGTTCGGGGATGAAAAGGGTATCGACACCTTTTTTTAAATGCTTGTTTTTGTCGAAATGAAAACCTTGGTTTTCAATTTCTTCTACGCTCAAAGGCAGGGCGGGACTGAAATGCCCCAGCAACCCCGACTTGGCTGTTTTTGGGATTTCCCAAATGCGGAAGAAGCCCAAAATGTGGTCGATGCGGTAGGCGTCGAAATAGCGGGCCATTACTTGCAGGCGGCGTTGCCACCAAGCGTAGCCGTCTTTGGCCATCGCCGCCCAATTATAGGATGGGAAGCCCCAATTTTGCCCTTCGGCAGCAAAGTCGTCGGGCGGGGCACCGACTTGCACATCGAGGTTGAACAAATCGGGATGCGATTTCACATCTACGCCTTCAGGATTCACGCCGATAGGGATGTCGCCTTTCAGCAGCAAACCCTTGTCGTGCAAGGCTTTGACAGCCTCGCGCAGCTGCTTATCGCAGTGGTATTGTAGGAAAAGATGGATTTCAGTGCCGTTGCCGTCGCGCTTATCGCAAAAACGGGCGTAGTCAGGCAACCAATCTTCGTTTTCCTTGATAAACTGCTGGAAATCATTGGTGTTTTTCAACGTTTCCCATTGTTGTTCAAAAGCGATTTGGAAGAATTTCCATTTGGCTTTCAGCACTTTTGGATAATCGACGGAATCTTTTCCGTTGAGTATTGTCCGTGTCCGCTTGAAAGCCGCATCCTCTTTGATGTCCAATTGATTGAGGTTGAGGTAAATCGGGTTTAGCGCAAAGGCCGAAATGGCGTTATAAGGATAAGAATCGCGCCAGTCGAAATGCGAAGTGGTGTCGTTGATGGGCAGGATTTGTATGATTTTCAGGTCATTGGCAACGCACCATTCGCCCAATTTCGGCAGGTCGGCAAATTCGCCGATGCCGAAACCGTTGTCTGTGCGCAGGCTGAACAATGGCACGGCCACGCCTTTCATGGTCTGCCTTTCGGTCAGGCCAAACCAGTCCCAAATGCGTTTTTTGTCTTTGGGCAAAACGCGATTGGGGCCGTCTTCCCAACGGATTTGGCCGTTTTCGCGGATGAAATATTTGTATTCGATGGTTCCGGTTATGTCGGTTTCCACCGACCAAATTCTTGTGCCTGCATATTGCATGGCCAAGGCCTTGTTAGGATTCCAATTTCCTAATTCTGCTGTGTTTCCCGTGAGGTACAGTTCTTCACCCCAGCGGCTGTCGTACCTTAATCGAAATAGAGTTTTCATGCTGCAAAGATAGCTTTTTTATGAGTTTTTTTCCATTAGGAAGGGTTTTTTGATACCTTTGCAGAAAATTTCAAAGGCATGCAACTCTCAAAGCAACAAAAAATCATACTAAAAGCCTCGATACCAGGACTAATCGGTATGTTGGGTGCTCCTGTGTTCAATGCTTTAATCGGACGGCAAAGCTGGATGGATACATTTTGGGGTGCTTTAATAGGTATAGGTGTTTGGTCGGTTCTGGTTGGGCTGTTTTTGCTCGGTTCGAGAGAGCCTGTGGAAAATGTTGAAAATCAATAATTAAAATAAATCAAAAATGAAAAAACTATTCTCATTAATCGCAGTCGTAGTGCTGACAATGACAGTGGCCCGCGCCGATGAAGGCATGTGGCTGCCTTATTCGCTGAATGGCCAGAACTTGGCCGAAATGCAAGCTATGGGCTGCAAGCTCACGGCGGAACAAATCTTTAGTTTCAACCAGCCGAGCATCAAGGACGCCATCGTGCAATTCGGTGGCGGCTGCACGGGCGAAATCATCTCTCCCGAAGGCCTGTTGCTCACCAACCACCACTGTGGCCTGAGTTTCGTCCAAAAACTCTCATCGATTGAGCACGACTACCTCACCAACGGCTTCTGGGCCAAGAGCAAAAGCGAGGAGCTGCCCAACGCAGGCCTGTCCGTCTTATTTTTAAATAAGGTGGAAGATGTGACGGAAGCTGTGCTGAAAGGCGTTACTGCCGAAACATCCGAGGCCGAGCGTGAAGAACTCATCGCCAAGAACGCCCGCCAACTTGAGAAAGACCGCAAAGGCGACCGTAATGTGAGCATCGAGATTGTGCCTTTCTACAGCGGCAACCAGTACATCCTATTCGAGTACGATGAGTACAAGGACGTGCGCCTCGTGTGCTGCCCGCCTTGGGGCATCGGCAAATATGGCGCCGACACCGACAACTGGACCTGGCCGCGCCACAAGGGTGATTTCAACATCTTCCGCGTCTATACTGCTCCTGATGGCAGCCCCGCCGAGTACAGTGCCGACAACATCCCGATGAAGTCTAAGTGGTTCCTGCCCATTAACTTAGGTGGCGTGAAGCCCGGCGACTATGCCATGATTCTCGGCTATCCTGGCTCGACTGACCGTTACTCGACCTCCTACACTGTGAAGAATGTCATTGAGGAGGAAGGTCCGGCCATCATCGACTGCCGTACGACCAAGCTCGACAACTACCGCAAGCACATGGATGCCGACCAAGAGGTGTTCATCATGTATGCCTCCAAGCAGGCCAGCGTGTCGAACTATTGGAAATATTACATCGGTCAGGTGAAGCAACTCAAGCGCAACCATGTGTATGAACGCCGTCAAGCCCAAGAGGAAGACTTCGCGAGATGGGTCGGTGCCGACCCGAAGCGCAAGGCCGAATATGGCGACATCTTCAAGGGCATCAAGCAGAAATGGCAGATTTTGGACGAAATCCAAAAGTCCTTCGTCTATCACCGCGAGGCCGGCTGGAACGGCGGCGAGGCCATCGCCTTCAGCCGCAGGTTTATGCGCATCAACAAGATGTTTGAAGCCAAGGCCGACAAAGCCGACATCAAGGCCGCTGCCGAAAAGATGCAACCCGCCGTGGAGGCCTTCTTCAAGGACTATTCCATGCCGCTTGACCAAGACGTGACCGCCGCGCTGCTGGCTTTGTTCTACAAGAACATTCCCGCCGACCTTCGCCCGAGCGAAATTACCCGAATCGGCGACGCAAACAACGGCGACTTCACCGCTTATGTGGCCAAGGCTTTCGAGAAGTCCGTCTTCACCGACAAGACCCGTGTGGAAAAATGGATCAGCAAGCCCAAAGCCTTGGACAAAGACCCGCTTTTTGCCCTTTCCATGAACATCATCGACTCGTACCAAACTTTGTATGCCCGCTATGAGGAAGCCCAAAACCTCGGCAACAAGGGCGAGCGCCTCTACATGAAGGGACTGATGGAAATGCAGAGCGACCGCAACTTTTATCCCGATGCCAACTTCACCATGCGCCTCACCTACGGCACCGTGGAGCCTTACAAGGCCGCCGATGCCGTCAATTACAACTACTACACCACCATGGACGGCGTGATGGCCAAATACGTGCCCGGCAATTGGGAGTTCGACATCCCGCAGGATGTGCGCGACCTTGCAAACAACAGGGATTATGGCCGTTATGCCAATGAAAAGGGTGAGTTGGTCGTCAACTTCATCACCACCAACGACATCACGGGCGGCAACTCGGGCAGTCCCGTCATCGACGGCGAGGGCAACCTCATCGGCTTGGCCTTCGACGGCAACTGGGAAGCCATGAGCGGTGACCTCAGCTTCGAGAACAAGGTGCAGCGCACCATCTGCATGGATGCCCGCTACCTGCTCTGGTGCATCGAGAAGGTCGGAAAGTGCCAGAATATCATTGACGAGCTGGTGATAAAATAAGCAGAAATTTAGCTTTTGGCTTTAAGCCGTAAGCTGTAAGCAATAAGCATGGTAGCAACGATGCCAATTGCAGCTTACGGCTTATAGCTTACAGCTTACAGTGATGAGCAGAGGTTTCATAAAAGAAGGCGACCAAGAAGAAATTCCAAGGGTGCCGATGAGGGCGTATCTGCCGCAAGGCGTGCCCAACTATGTCACGAAAGAAGGGCTTGAAGCACTCAAAGAGGAGCTGAAAGCCCTTCAGTATGAGCGCATCAAGGCAGGCGACGACTACATCACGGCCAATTTCATCGATGCAACGATAAAGCTGCTCGTTGACCGTATCAATAGTGCCGTGGAGGTGGACCTTTCGAAGTCCAAGAAAGACACAGTGAGTTTCGGGGCGTGGGTGCGCTACAACGGGCGTGTGGTGCGGATTGTGGGCGTGGATGAAGCCGATGTGAACAAAGGCCTCATCTCCTTTATCTCACCCATTGCCAAGGCATTGATTGGAAAGAAGGCAGGCGACAATATCGAATTGAAAGGCTCGGATAGGATAAAGGTGGAGGAAGTGTCGTTTGAGCCGATGGAACTTACTCAGATTGTCAATGACCCGCCGATCAAAACCTCGACTACAACGGAAAGTCGCCCCCGAAAAATCATCGAAGAGAAACCCGAGATGGTTGAGCAGATACAGCCGCTTTTAGAGGTCAAAGATGCTGGCTTGTCTCTCCAAACTGATGAACCTCGCCGATTTGAGCCTGAAGTGAACGACATTGAGTTTTTGCCCATCGTCAATGAACGAGGCAACATTGTGGGACGGGCGATGTATGTGGAGTTGCACAAAGGTAGTAAGATGCTGCATCCTGCTGTGCATCTGCATGTCATTAATGGCAAAGGAGAAACCACAAGACTTTACTGGTGGCATGTGGCGTTTGGCGAAACCCCAGAGAAAACGCTCAAGCGCAAGATGGCGGAAACATTAGGACTCTCTGGAGTGAACCCGAAACTGAAGCGGCAATATATCAGGGATTCCAAGACCGAGAGGGAGCTTGTTTATGTCTTTGCAGTTGTTTCAGAAGAAGATTTGCCCATCACGCCTGAAGGGGAAGAGTATGTTGGCCTTTTTGCAAAGGATTAATCAATTGTGATTCTTTCTCTATCAGCCAAATCCATTTCATTCAAGGCCGTTGAAACACCGCCTGTTTCGCCATCAGGGTCATACTCAAGCCTCTCGCAACCATAAAAAGCAGAAAAGCAATCCACAAACCGTGATTGCCGAAAGGCGGCATTAATATTAATGAGGTGGGCAAGAACACGCATAAAGCGGAGATAATCATCGTGTTACGAATGGCGCGGGCTGCCGTGGCTCCGATGTAAACGCCGTCCCAAAGGAAGGCCGCAAATGTGATTAATGGAATGAGAGCCAAATAGATGTGGTAAGGCTTGGCCATAGGGATGATTTCGGGCTGGTCGCTGACGAGGCCGATGAACCAATCAGGGAAAAGGGCATAAAGCACCGTGAACGGCAAGGCGATGAGGAAGCTCCACAGGAACAGCAGTTTAATGGTTTGGCGGAGTTGTTTCGGGTCGTGCGCACCCGTGAAACGCCCCACCAAAGCCTCGCCCGCGTAGGCGAAACCATCAGTAAAATAGGAGAAGATGTAGAAAAACTGCATCAGAATCATATTGACGGCCAGCATATCGTCGCCGAGCTTGGCCGACTGGTTGTTGAAATAGGCAATGCTCAGCACAAGGAGGATGCTGCGAATCATAAAGTCAGCGTTCACTTGGAAGAAACGCTTCAGCTTGTCGCTTTGCAGCAACAGCACCCTGCGGATGGGAATGAGATGATGGCTGAATTTGGCGAAAAGGAAGACAATCGCGGTAATTAATCCGCAATATTGCGCGATGACTGTGCCCAAGGCCACGCCACTCACGCCCATACCCATATAATTGACGAAAACGACGCTCAAAACGATGTTCACCACATTGGTGAGGATGGCGATAACCATCGGAATAGTAGTGTTTTGCATCCCGATAAACCAGCCGTTGAAGGCGTAGAGGCAAAGCACCGCCAGAGCGGCCCAAATGCGCACGCGGAAATAGGTGGCGGTGTAGGCCAAAACCTCCTCGCTGCCGTTGAGCAACTTCATACTGAGCCATTCCACGGCATTTTGCAATGAAAGCACCAAAACCGTGGCAATCAGCGCAATGCAGAGTGAGCGATAGAGTGAATAGGCGATTTCGGCGCGGTCGTTGGCACCGTAGGCCTGTGCCGTGAAGCCCGTCGTTCCCGCCCGCATGAAACTGAAGATGGAGTACATCACGCTGAAGATGGTGCCACCCAAGCCGATGGCCCCGATGTAGGCGATGCTGTCTTGATGTCCCATCAGCATCATATCGACGAAGCCCAACAGCGGCACTGTGATGTTGCTGATGATGTTGGGGACGGCGAGTTTCAGGATCGAGCGGTTGAGGGAGGTTTGGGGCATAGGATTTTGTTTGATTACTTAACTTTCAAAGAAAGCAGCCTCTTTTCGGGTTTCAAAACCTCAATGTCACGGAAATAGATGAAGTCTGACACATTGTTGGTGATTATCGCGTCACATTTGTGCTTTTGGCTCAGCACATAGTGGATGCTGTCTTCAATGTCTGCGTTAGGGAAGGTGCTCCCTTTTGTCACATCAGCCATTGTCAAGTCGAGGACGGTCATTTTTGGAAGCAGATTTCCAATGAGTTTCGTTGTTTCCTCTTTGCTGTAGGCCTTGCGCACTTTCTTTTTGGTTTGCAGGTTAGTGATGGTTTGCACCAATGCCAATGAGGATGTGAAAAGCACTTCTTTTCTTCTCATCCTGAAAAGATATTCCAAGGCTTCCCGCTCCTTGTCCTGTCCTGTGCAATAGTTGATCAGGACATTGGTGTCGAGATAGATTTTCTGAACCGTATGTCTTTTCATCAGAAAACGAGTTTCGTGAAACGCTCGCGTTCCGCAGGGGTGACAAGGGCAAGGTTGTCTTTAATGAACTCCCTGCAAATCATATCGATAAGGTCTTGCTTTTTTACGCCTGTTTTTTCCAAAAGCAAAGCGAGCAATTCCTTCTCCTGACGCTTGGCTTCCGCAATGTCTTTTTCTTTTGCTGTCATAGCTTCCAAGTGATTTAGTTTGTTTTCAACCGCAAAATTACAAAAATCCGCCAAACTAATCTTGTCTTTTCATTTTTTCACTAACTTTGCCCCCAACAAACGAAAGTCTAACCAAACAAAACAGGAAATGACCGAAGCGCATTGAGCGCAACGACAAAAAACATTTATAAACCAACGCATTGGCTATTATTCGCGTTCGAGAAAAAGGTCCGGAAAACTAATTTCTTTGCAGAATTAGAATAGCAAATGTTCACGGAAGTGACGGAACTTCCCACAATCACCATTAACACTGATGCACGTCAGTGTGGGTGTATCTATGGTGATTGGCGGGTTTTCTTTCCGGACCTCCCGTGAACGCGAGTGGATATGCTCACTTTTCTTTTCTGCTCCAAGTGGATTGGTAGCAATGCACAAAATGCTATCAATCTATGGCAGGAAACACACTTAACGCAGCAAGAGTTGCAAGAAATGATGAATTTTATACCCAATTGGGCGACATCGCCAAAGAACTGAAATACTACAAACCTTATTTCAAGGACAAAGTGGTTTTCTGCAATTGCGACGACCCTTACGAAAGCAATTTTTTCAAGTATTTTGCGCTGAATTTCAATGCTTTTGGACTGAAAAAGTTGATAGCCACTTGCTACAACGGTTCGCCGATTGCAGGTGATGAATTGCCTTTGTTGTTTGATGCAACCGATGAAGAACCCAAGAAGATTGCTTACAAGGTGGAAATCACGGAAGTAAAAGACTACGACGGCAATGGTGCGGTGGATCTTGCCGATGTGCAGTATTTGATTCAAAACGACAAAAATGTGTTGTCGTTGTTGAAAGGAAACGGTTCGTTTGACAGTGATGAATGTAAAGAATTGCTCAAAAAATCCGATATTGTAGTTACAAATCCTCCTTTCTCGTTGTTTAGAGAATACCTTGCTATGTTGGAAAAATACGAAAAGCAGTTTATTATTATCGGCAACACTAATGCTTTGACTTACAAAGAAACTTTTCGGATGTTTCAGCAAGACAAAATCCGTACTGGGTATACCAATTTCAATGTTGGAATGTTCTTTCAAGTGCCTGATAATTGGGAAAAATATCACCATATTGAGAATGGGAAAAAGATTGCAAGAGTTTCCACTTCTTGTTGGTTCACTAACTTGCCAGTATCCAAGCATAACGAAGAATTGATTTTGTATAAGCATTATAGTCCTAACGAATATCCTAATTACGCGAATTATGAGGCTATCAATGTCCAAACTTACACTGAAATCCCTGATGATTATGAAGGAATTATGGGTGTTCCAATCACTTTTATTGATAAATTCAATCCAAATCAATTTGAGATTATCGGTTGCTGTGAACCTGCAATTGAAATAGAAACATATAAAAAGTGTTCCTACTTTAAAGAATACAAATCTCGACAAATTATTCATAATGGAGTTCTTTGTCAAAAAACATATCATAGACTATTAATCCGCAAAAAACTAAAACAATGAAAATCAAACTTCACCAAATCAAGATTCGAGAATTGGCTGAGCAATACGAAGACCTCAGCATTCAGGAGGAAGGCATCACGGGCTACGGTGGTCGGCTCAATATCCGCCCGAAATACCAGCGCGAGTTCGTCTATGACGACAAGAAGCGCAACGCCGTGATGGACACCGTTTGGAACGGATTCCCGCTCAATGTGATGTATTGGGTGCGCGTCGGCAACGACCAATACGAACTGCTCGACGGACAGCAACGCACCATCTCGATTTGCTCGTTCATCGCTGGCGAATACCTGATGAATTTCGACGGCAACCTGCTCGGTTTCAGCAATATGACCGAAGAGCAGCAAAACCGAATCCTCGACTATCCGCTGCAAGTCTATATCTGCGAAGGCACCGACGAGGAGCAACTCAAATGGTTCAACATCATCAACATCGCCGGCGAAAAACTCACCGAGCAGGAGATTCGCAACGCCGTCTATTCGGGGCCGTGGGTGACGCAGGCCAAACGCCGTTTCTCCAAGACGGGCTGCGTGGCCTACAAGATTGCGTCCGACTATGTGTCAGGCTCGCCCATCCGTCAGGATTATTTCGAGAAGGCACTGAAATGGATTGGCAACAAGCAGGGAAAGACGATTGAGCAATATATGGCTGAGCATCAGCACGACACCGACGCCGACGAGATTTGGCAGTATTTCCAAGACGTGATTCACTGGACGGAGAAACTCTTCGGGCGCAAATACAAAAAGGAGATGAAAGCGGTGGATTGGGGCTTGCTTTACAACCAATACCGCGACACGACGCTCACGGCAACGGCCATCGCCCAAGAGGTTTCGCGCCTGATGGCCGACAGCGACGTGCAAAAGAAGGCGGGCGTTTTCCACTACGTTTTCGACCACGACATCCGCCATCTCGGCATCCGCGCCTTCGACGACAATACGCGGCGCGAGGTCTATGAAAAGCAAAAAGGCATTTGTGCCATTTGTGGCAAGCATTTCGAGATCGAGCAAATGGAAGCCGACCACATCACGCCGTGGGTGGAGGGCGGTCGCACCGTGGCCGAGAATTGCCAAATGCTCTGCCGCGACTGCAACCGACGCAAGAGCGGGAAGTGATGGGTTTGATTAATAATTCGCAAATTTGATAATTATTCGCAAAAAACAATTATTTTTGCATTATGAATAAGAAACAAACACCATTTATAGCGACTCATCCTGGCGAATTGATTAAGGATGAGCTGAAAGCGCGGAACATGACGCAGAAGCAATTGTCTGAGTTGACGGGCATTAAGCCTTCCGTTCTCAGCGAAACCATTAATGGCAAACGCTCTGTTTCTCTTGCCGTTGCGATGGCTTTGGAAAAAGCCTTGGATGTTCCTGCTGAAATTTGGATGAATTTGCAAACCCAGTATGATATTGACTCGGCTAACATTGCCGAAAGGAATCGACAAAAGGAAACGGTATCGATTACCATTCCATTCGGCGATAGACGGTTGCTTCAGGAAATCTCCAGAAAGTTTGGCTGGGCTTGTGCCATCTAATCTTCTAAAAACAAGAAAGTTATGATATTTTACTTCTCCGGCTGTGGCAACAGCAAACACGTGGCGGAAACCATCGCCGCAGGTCTTAACGACACATTGACTTTCATCCCCGAGGCGGCTCGCGAAAGCCGTTACGAATACGAATTGGCCGA
>Ga0326514_10000502_pt1 | contig 26545 bp, 23 predicted proteins | sample 3_2548_0518_D_FD_203653 | JGI IMG/M metagenome (GOLD analysis project Ga0326514, IMG submission 203653) | Bovine rumen microbial communities from UC Davis, California, United States - 3_2548_0518 | ecosystem: Host-associated > Mammals > Digestive system > Stomach > Rumen | place: USA... | reverse complement strand
GGCATGCGTTATCTGCGCGATGAAGGAAGAGGCCGAGGCTGTAGCCGCAGTGCTCTCTGACAGAAAGGAATTCCACTGGGCGCACGGCGACGGCTTCAGGGGCGTGATTGCCGGGCACGACGTTACTATAACAGTCTCCGGAATCGGCAAGGTCGCGGCGGCAGTCAGCGCAGTCCTCACTATAAAGGAGGAGAATCCTGACATCGTCATCAACTCCGGAAGCGCCGGAGCGCTCTCAAAGGACCTTCGCATCGGCGACGCGGTTGTCTCGACTGAAGTTGCCTATCACGACGCCGACCTCACCGTATTCGGCTATAAGCCCGGGCAGATGGCAGGCTGCAAGCCCAGGTTCACCTCTGACGTAAGGCTCGTCAAGGCGGCTCTCCGTGCTGCCCTCCCCGGGCGCTCGGTAAGGAGCGGGCTCATCGTGAGCGGCGATCAGTTCCTCTCCACTGACAGCCAGAAGGAAAGAATCCTCTCCATTTACCCTGACGCGCTCATGGGCGAGATGGAAGGCGCGGCTATTGCCCATGCCTGCACCATCCTCAATGTGCCGTTCCTCATCGTCCGCTCGGCATCTGACAGCGCCAACGGCGAGAGCCCGGTGAAGTTCGAGGAGTTCCTGCCGACCGCGTCCGAGAACGCCGCCATCATCACGAGAACCGTACTGGAGAGCATATGATGACATTTGAGGACATACAGCCCTACCTCGAGTCGCCGGGGGCAGTGCTTCTTGCGGCCTACCTCACCGTGTCGCTCGTCTCCTTCAGGACCGGCGGGCACGGAAGGCGCTTCACTGAGCTTGCCGCAAAGGCCATAGGGAGGAAGCTCAACCGCCCCGGGCACAGCAGCAGCCAGCTTAAGGTCTCTGCCGCCATGCTCATAATCATCACTGTCGTGCTCGCCGTTGTCGCGCTTGCCGCCCTCCACGTGATAGCGCCGGACGACGCGCTGCTTGACTACCTCATCCTCATTCTCATCATCGACGTGAGGGGCACCATGAAGGCTGCCGCGAGGACTGAGGCAGCCCTCCGAGCCGGAAAGCTTGACGAGGCGCGCGCGGAGGTGAGGCCCATACTCCTGCGCGAGACCGGACGGCTCTCCGAGATGGGCGTGGCCAAGGCCTGCTCCGAGAGCGTCATCCTCACCACCGGCGAGCTCACCGTGGCGCCTGCGTTCTGGTACATGTTCGGCTCAATCTTCGGCGCCGGCATCGACTTCGCCGTAATCGCCTTCCTCTTTATCGTGATGGGGCGCGCCTTCAACCAGAAGCTCCCCGGAAACGCGGTATTCGGGAGGTATTTCGGGGCGCTGCTCAGGGGAGCCGTGTCAATGCCCGAGCTCTTCCTCACTCTCTCCGTCCTCATGATGAAGAACGGAGCCTCTGCGGTAAAGAACGGCCTCATGTCCGCAAGGACCGCCCATCCCTGCCCCTCGACCGGCGTTCTGCTCTCAGTCATGGGGCGTACGCTTGACTGCCGCCTCGGCGGTCCCAGGTTCTATGAGGGGAGCAGCGACGTCTACCGCTTCCCCGCTGCAGGAGGGTACAACAACCCTGACGCCGCCTACATCGGCATGTACAGGCGGAAGATGATGATCCTCACCGCGTCAATGGCCGTAATCCTCTGCCTCATCACCGAGAGCGCGCTCCTCCTTGGCATCGGCGGAGATTCAGGAAAGGCGCCACAGAAGAGGAGCGACTACGATCCTCCCAAGGTAATCACCATCCCCGCGCCTGACTATGAGTCAGAGATAAACCGCGGCGGGAGCATTGTCCCGGAGTCAGGGAACAAAGGCGTTGAGGAGAAGAAGAATGGCAGCAAAGATGAGAAAAAGGCTGGCAGCAGCCCTGTTTTCAGCGGCGCTGACGGCTTCAATCCCGTCTGACGCGGCGGCTCTCTCCATCATCGCACTGTCGCCGCAGAGCGCCGAGAACCTCGCGTCAGTCGGCGCCCGTGACGAGATCACTGCGGTGGACAGCGCCACCCGCGACATCGGCGTAAGGCCGGATCTGCCAGCGGTGTCCTTCGCCGGGCAGGCAAGCCTTGAGGAAATCGCCGCAAGGAAGCCAGATCTCATCGTGGCTGATAAAACCTTCTTCCCGGCGCTCTCGGAAAGCCTTCAGAAGCTCACTGGCTTCGGCATAAAAATCCATCTTGCTGACCTGAAGAGCCTCGATGATCTCCCTGGTGAGCTCATAACCCTCGGGAGGCTCACCGGGCATGAGGAGCAGGCTGAGAAGCAGTCTGAGGAATTCCGGAAGAGGCTCGGTGAGGTCCGCGAGAGGTACCGTACAGAAAAGAAGATCGGGACGGTATTCCTGGTAGGGAGCAGGCCGCTCATTGCGGCCACCGGCGGGAGCTACCTCTCCGGGATGCTAGGGGACTGCGGGGCAAGGAATATCCTCTCTGACCTCCCCGGCTCCTACAGCGCAGTGAACACCGAGGAGGTCATAAGGCGGAGGCCGGAGCTCGTTATCGACACCTCGCCTGAGCAGGATGAGAAGTTCAGGAAGATGCTCTCTGAGAACGGAAGCAGATACCTTTTCATCGGCTGGGATCCGGACATTATCCAGATCACGGTAAAGTCAGCCGACGGGCTTTCGAGGCTCTGCCGGAAAATAGCTGAGGCCTCTGCCAAAGGCAGATAAGCCAGTGATCATCCGTGCCGGAGCAAAGCCGCGCTGTCAGCGCAGCTTAAAGCAGGCGCTCCTTACCCCCGCTGCTCCAATAGGCTTCGTAGAAATTCAGGAAGGCTCCGGCGGTTTCTTCAAAAAGAGTCCTGTCTATTGATGCTCCGCCTGTGATTTCGGAAAACTTCACGCCGGGATCAAGATCAGCATCCGCATTGTTCCACGAAATTTCCACCTGATCTCCGGCGAGCTCAAAATACACATCCGCAAGAATCGCCCCGTCAGAAGCAGTATGCCATCTGTGCCTGAGATTCCATTCATCCAAACGGTCATACCAGGCATCAAAAACTTCCTCATTGTCGGAGTCAAAGTTTCTTGACTCAGTGTCCTTGCCGGCAGCATACCGGCTGCTGCAGGCTGCAGGGTATGGATCCTCTTCCATGGTCTCAAGAAAATGCCTGAGCCATGATGTCAGCTCATCGAAGTTCCAGCAGGCGGTATGCTTTCTGCCGTCCAGCTCAAACTCAAGTATGTTCCTTCCTTCGATGAACATGCTGATCTCGGTCTCATGGGAATCTCTGTACATCGCGCATTCAATGGCAAAAACATCCGGGCTGCCGAATTCAGCTGCATCCATTTCAAAAAACGCCTCTGCCCTGCCGGCTGCATCACCGCTCCGGCTTCGCGGGCTCATACCCCTGCTGAAAGAAAAACCTGATGCGGCAAATTACTTTCAGGCAAAGCTACTTGACCTCCGCCCAGTGAGTAAACTGTCTCACACTGCTGTCCCCGTTGAATACGAGCGCCAGCTTCATAACAGGCTTCTCAGGCAGAGTTGATCCGTACTTTCTGTCCTTTATCTGCTCTATTGCCTCGTGGAGCTTCTTCTCACACTCAGCATCTGTTTCAGCATATTTAAGCTCGAGCACCAGACGGCGGCTGTCATATTCCAGGACAATATCAGCTCTGCCGGATGCCGACTGAACTTCCGTTCTGACCGGGAGATTTCCGCCCATCATGAATACATGCATATAGCTTTGAACGGCTTTCTCATTCTTTACCGGATATTTTTCATAGCTTATCGAATTAAACAATCCATTAAGCTCTGATACTACAGTACCGGCATCTGCCTTGCGGAAAATGCTCCGGTAATCAGGATTGTCTCTTATATAGGAGCTGAAGACGCTGGATGAAAAAACCCGAGCGAGAGCTTTCCTGACCTCATTGTTTGGGATCTTAAGGCAAACTTTAAAATCATTAAAACCACCAAGCCTTGAGTTCAGTGTCAGATAGCCTGTCTGGCACATAAGTACGGTCTGATCCATATTCAGCAGCGATGAGGGATTCAGAAAGTCATCGCTGTCAGCATATATGCAGTCGTTATAGCTGCTTATGTCAAATTTATGAGACTTAAGGTAATTCAGCAGAATTGTCGGCCTTCCGCCATTTTCATACCAGTATTCACCGAAACAGACGAATCGCTTCCTGTATAGATCAAAAAAGAAACTGCTTACCGACCACGTGGAGAAAACTTTTGCCGTGTTAGTCTCATCGAAACAGTAACCGTTATAGTTTTCTGCAAGCCTGCCGAGAAGCTCTTCACGCTGCTCTTCAGTGACATTCTCTTCAGCAATGCCCTTCTCAAGAGATACAGCAAGATCAATGTAATCAGCGTAGTATTTCCGGATCTCTTCACCGGTAAACCCTGTAATCGTAGCAACGTCAGCATCATAGCTGGCATCATGAATATCAGACCCGACCGAAAAAACAGATACATCCTTTAATCTGGTTACGCCTGTTATTCCGATGAACTTTATAAGCAGCTCATCCTTTATGACGCAGTAGAACTCACGGATCGCAGTCCGGAAGCATTCATATAATTCCGGATTGTTTATGTTCGCTGCCAGCTGTGCATCGTATTCATCAATCAGAATTACAATTTTGACCTTGTTTATTTCCAGTAAGTCGAACAGCTCGCTCATCGAACTCGCCGGCCGGTCCTGCGAAACATAATCAATTCCGTGAAGTCTGGCGAAACCGGCAATGCACCTGTCAAAATCCCTGCAGAAATTTCCATAGTCAGTACAGCTGAACCTCAGGAAACTGATTCTGAGAACAGGGTATTTTTTCTCTTTCCATTTGTCATAAATCCAGGTTCCATGAAAATATGGCTCCGTGCCATACTCAAACAGCGTCCCTATGGTGTCAAGCAGAAGGGACTTTCCGAAGCGTCTGGGCCTTGAGATAAAAACCCTTTCATGCATCAGGAGACTGCTGATTTCTTTGGTTTTATCGATGTAAATGCAGTCAGAATCAATCAGAGATGTAAAGCTCCTTGTCTGAGCAATTCTTTTCATACAAAGCCTCAAATTATCCGGTGTCCCGGCCTTTTGCGCCGATGATGCGCTGATGGAGCCGGCTGAAGAAACACACCAGTGTTTCCCAGCTCAGGCTATTGCGGAACAAACTATCTGCCTGGATGCATCACTCCCTCAGTGAATTTCTTCATGTCGAGCAGCTGCGGCACGCCTATGCCGAATATATCGTAGATTTTCCTCACCTGCTCAGATGGCGCATCAACAGTCACAGTCCCTGTGCTGTCAGCGCAGCAGATCAGCGACTGGGTCCTGCCGATGGCATCGCTCAGGGAGAGAGCGGTGCCTTTGAGCTTCTCATTGAGGAAATGCCTGACATCAGAGTCTATGATGTCTGAGAGAATTTTGCCGCGGACTGTCAGGTCATCCCAATTCTTATAGGGCATCTCACTGAGATAATCCCTGCCGGACTTAAGCTCCCGGTCAGGCTCCGCCCAGCTGAAATACCTGTTCAGGAGATCCTTTGGATCAGTCCTGATATTCGATATCATTACTGAATAGCCGGATTTCACCTGGATCCAGCCCGCCTCCTCATCACTGAGCTTATGGAATTCCTCGGTGTGCTTGGAGAAGAAGTCTGAAAACCCGGAAAGTGCTTTCATGCGGTTTACATACACATACGCATACTGCTTTGCGCCGAAAATTTCCACATCGCAGCGATATCCGAAACAGAGGCCTTTAGTGCCGAAGAAATCATCTCTTCTCAGAGAAATCTTCTTCTGGAGCTTCTGATAGAGATCCCTGTACGGATACCCGTCCTTGTCGGGCATGGGACAGATTACTTTCATCTCTGTTCCCCTGTGGAACCTTGTGAACAGATCCTCAGAGGCATACAGCTCATCAAGGGCCAGAGTCCCGACCTCGATGTCTAGCCCCATGGCTGCGTCATCAATAACGGTGAAGATGTTGTCAGGGGTGGGCTCATACTGCGGTAGGCAGTAAAAAATGAGCGGCAGGCCGCTTTTCTCATCAAGGATCAGCGCAACCCTGCTGATGTCCTTCCTCATCTCATCGACGCTGTGGTAGACAATATTGCGGATCGGGCTGTCCTCAGCGCACCCTTTGCTGAGTGAAACCGTATCAGCGTAGCAGGCCCTGCCGAAGCCTTTGTCCTTTTTCCGCATCATTCCGGCGAATGCCACGAAAAAATCAGCCCTGAGCCCGGTATCGCCAAGGAGGGAGTAAAACCCGTAGTCTTTGCGGAGAGTCTCAGGATCGATGTCAGGGAACACAGATGAGGCAAAGGACTTTGCGGTGAAGTCATCGCACCTGATGTTTCCCCCGTCCCTCAGGATATTGAAGAGGAGGTGGCAGAGCATCCTCTCATAGTCAGAGTCATCCCTGAACGTCTCCCTGAGGACCTGGAGCATGCCGCACTCCTTCAGGAATCCGAGAAGGAGGTAGGCGTCGCCGAACACCTTATGGACTGCATTTTCCTGAGGCTGGAACGGTCTGTCAGGCCGGGCAGCGCCTGCGATCCGCGGATCATCCTCTGACACATGCCCGAAGGCTCCGGTATCAGCGCTGTAGCTCACGAGTCCCCTCGTGGGTGATCTGAATATCCCGCTTCTGCCGTTTTCGCTCAGGAAAAGCACCTTTCCGAGCCTCTCAACAACCTTCTGCCTTGAGCTGCTGCCGGAGTCCGTGCTGACCCTCTCGGATCTGACAACCGAAGCGGTGCCGCCTGTTATTCTTCCGCTGCTGTCCCTCTTAATGTTCTGTGCTCTGATGTATACCATAAGACGCGCACCTCCGGTAAGTTTCAGTGGCAGGCGGCACCTTCAGAGAGAGCCGTTCCTGTCCTGTCATCATACTTAAAGCGCAGTGCATTTTCATTGACAGCGATGTCAGTTCATCAACCGGGACTCCCCGAACAGGAGACGTGCGGCCCTGAGGCTCATGCCTGAGCATCAGTCCGGAAAATGCCACAGAAAGCCCAGGTGCCGGGGATATGAACGCCGTGCCGGCACCTGATGCAGAAGGCCGCGGTGCTTTGCCTCTTAAGGGAGAATTGCGCACAGCCTCAAAGCTCAGGCACAGGACAGGCAGGAGCAAACCTTCCCGCTGTACTGAACAGGCACCGTGAAGGCCTTCTGGAAATGAGCCGGCTCATTCACCGGCCCTCTGGGATCAGTTCCCGATCTTAAGATAGTCCTCGATGAAGGAGATGACATTTGGCAGTCCCTCCTCCTTCTTGAGGTTGGTGAAGCACCAGGGCTTCGTCGGGCGCATTCTCCTGGTGTCGCGCTCCATGACCTCGAGGCTTGCGCCGACATACTGCGCGAGATCGGTCTTGTTTATCACGAAGAACGAGGATTTCGTGATGCCGGGCCCGCCCTTTCTCGGAATCTTCTCGCCCTCCGCGACATCGATGACATAGATGGTTATATCGGCAAGCTCCGGGCTGAACGTCGCGCTCAGGTTGTCACCGCCGCTCTCAATGAAGATGAGGTCGAGATCCGGGAACTTCTGCAGCAGATCATCGATTGCCGCGAGGTTCATGGAGGCATCCTCCCTTATCGCGGTATGCGGGCAGCCTCCGGTCTCGATTCCGATGATGCGCTCCGCGGGAAGCGCGCCGGCCTCGGTCAGGATGCGCTGATCCTCCTTGGTGTAGATGTCGTTAGTAACGACCCCGATGCTCCATCTGTCGCGCATCGCCTTGCAGAGCTTCTCAATCAGCGCGGTCTTGCCTGATCCCACAGGCCCGCCGACACCGACACGAAGCGGATTGCCTTTCATATTTGCTCCTTTACCTCAAGAACCCCGGCATGGCACTGAAAATCTCTCCCTGCCGGCGATAGAAAATCAGTTCCGGTAGATGCGCGAGTACATCGTCTCGTGCTTCGCGCTCTCTATCGCAAAGCTCACAAGCCCTGCCCCGATCTCATCCTCCGGCACGCTGTAAGCCCCTTCAATGCAGGGCCCGATATCCGCGAGGATTGCGGTTATCTCCCTCCAGGCGGCGCTCTGCCCCAGAGGGATGGTCTTTGCCCCTGCCATGACCATGGTCTCCACATAGGCAAAGACAAAGCCGCGGAGCAGGTCGTGAAGATCAATGCCGAGCCTCACTGCGGCAAGCGAGAGGAGCGGCAGATAGCCGCTGTTCTTCCAGGGCTGCCCTGATGCCGGGAACAGGGACGTATCAACTCCGAGCGAGGGGAGGATGCTGTAAAGCGCCCTTCCTTTCTCGTACTCCTCGAGCCGGAGCTCCGCCGTTGCCCTGACTGCTATGTTGAGCGAGACAAGGTGCAGGAACGCTGCATCATCTCCTCTGCTGAGCGCCTCATTCATCCTGATGAGAAGCGGCAGCTCAGTGAAGGCAAGGCCGCGCTCCGCGGCATCCTGCACCCACCCCCGCAGTGAGTCAGCGTCAGTCACAATACCGTCCTCAACGGCCTTCTCGAGGCCCTGCGACCAGGTGAAGCTTCCGGTAGGGAGAAGAGGAGAGAAGAGACTCAGAAGTGAAAAAGACAGCATACGCATCATGCCCGGAAAACAGCGCCGGCCCGGAAGGTAATGCTCACAGGGACCAGCGCCTTATGTACTAGTCGTCGTGATCGTGGTGATGGTGCTCATGATCGTCATCATCATGATGGTGGTGATGCTCATGATCGTGATCATCCCCGTCATGATGATGGTGGTGGCTGTAGGCTCCGTTCTCAGGCTCAAAGGTGGCCTGCTCCTCCGCGACTGTCCCGCCGAGCCCCCTGACCATGTCATCAAGCACATGGTCGTGCTGGTAGCGGAGATAGTCCGAGGTGATCTCGAGAGGCACATGGCGGTTCCCGAGGTGGTAGGCAAGCCTGGTGAGCTCCAGAGGAGAATTTGCCCTCACGGTAGAGACCTCCTCAGGCGCAGCCTCGACAAGGAGAAGGCTCCCGTCCTCATCGCCGAGCACCGTGCCGCCGCGGACAATCAGCCCGCGCTCGAGGAGGATGACGCACTTCGTTCCGTCCTTCGTCTCTGTGATGAGACGGCTGCTCCTGCGCTCGTCGATGGTAAGGGAGACCGTATCGCTCCCGCTGAACTCATGCCCCGGGGCGGCATCTTCCTTTTTCCCCAGGATCCTTGAAAACGTTCCCATGTCAAATCCTTTTCCTGAATGCCCCGGCATGAAGCCCCGGGGCAGATCCATCAGAAGAGATAGTACCTCTGCGTGAGCGGCAGCGACTTCGCGGGCTCGCACCTGAGCTCGACTCCGTCAGCCTTCACGATGTAGGTCTGCGGATCAACCTCGATGTGCGGGAGATAGTCATTGAAGACCATGTCCTTCTTCCCGAGACCCCTCGTGCCGTGCACCGGATAGACAATGCTCTGGAGTCCCAGCTTCGACTTGATGTCATTGTCAGCAGCCGCCTTGCTCACGAAGGTTACGCGGGTGCGGGGGAGAGCAAGGCCTATGCCGCCGAACATCGGCCTGAAATGCACAGGCTGCGGCGTAGGAATTGAAGCGTTCACGTCGCCCATCATGGATGCCGCGATGAAGCCGCCCTTCAGCACAATCTCCGGCTTCACGCCGAAGAAGGCGGGCTTCCAGAGAACGAGGTCAGCGAGCTTCCCGACCTCGACCGAGCCGATGATGTCAGAGCAGCCGTGCGCTATCGCCGGGTTGATGGTGTACTTCGAGATGTACCTCTTCACCCTGAAGTTGTCGTTCCTCGCGCTGTCCTCAGGGAGAGTGCCGCGCTGCACCTTCATCTTGTGCGCGGTCTGCCAGGTCCTCGTGATGACCTCGCCCACGCGGCCCATGGCCTGGGAGTCCGAGGAGAGCATCGAGAGCGCGCCCATGTCGTGGAGGATGTCCTCGGCCGCGATGGTCTCGCGCCTGATCCTGGACTCGGCGAAGGCGATGTCCTCCGGGACGCTCGGATCAAGGTGATGGCAGACCATCAGCATGTCGAGGTGCTCGTCAATGGTGTTGACCGTATAGGGCCTCGTGGGGTTGGTGGAGCTCGGCAGGACGTTGCTCATGCCGCAGGCCTTGATGATGTCAGGTGCATGGCCGCCGCCCGCGCCCTCGGTATGGTAGGTGTGGATGGTGCGGCCCTTGAAGGCGGCGATGGTGTCCTCGACGAATCCCGCCTCGTTGAGGGTATCGGTATGTATGGCGACCTGCACGTCATAGCGCTCGGCGACGCCCAGGCAGCAGTCGATCGCGGCGGGCGTGCTGCCCCAGTCCTCGTGAAGCTTGAGGCCCATGGCGCCTGATCTCACCTGCTCCTCAAGAGCGAGCGGGAGCGACGCGTTGCCCTTTCCCATGTAGCCGACGTTGACCGGCATGCTCTCCGCTGCCTCAAGCATCCGCTCCATGTTCCAGGGTCCCGGAGTGCAGGTAGTGGCGTTGGTTCCGGTCGCCGGGCCTGTGCCGCCGCCTATGAGTGTCGTTACGCCGGAGGAGAGCGCCTCGGCGCCCTGCTGCGGGCAGATGAAGTGCACGTGGCTGTCGATGCCGCCTGCTGTAACAATAAGCCCCTCACCGGAGATTACCTCTGTGCCCGCGCCGATGTTGAACGTCACGCCGTCCTGTATGTCGTGGTTGCCGGCGCTGCCGATTGCAGCGATATAGCCGTCCTTGATGCCGATGTCCGCTTTGTAGATCCCGGTATAGTCGACAATCAGCGCATTGGTGATGACCGTGTCAGCGGTCTCCGTGCAGGAAAGCTGCGACTGGCCCTGGCCGTCACGGATGACCTTTCCTCCGCCGAACTTCACCTCGCTTCCCCTCGTCAGATCCTTCTCAACCTCGATAATGAGGTCAGTGTCCGCGAGGCGCACGCGATCGCCTGTGGTCGGTCCGAACATGTCCGCATAAGCTTTCTTGTCAATCTTGCTCATCTTAAATTCCGTTTTATGATTGGCAGCCCTCAGGACTGCCGGGCAAAGCGGCTGCCCGGCAGATCAGTGCTGAACACGCTGCCTGACTAATCAAACTCAAGCTGGCCCATAACCTGCTGCCTGAAGCCGTAGACGCGCCTCATTCCCTGATACGGCACAAGCGTTACGGTTCTGGTCAGGCCGGGCTCAAAGCGGATGGCGGTTCCCGGTGTAATGTCGAGATGCATCCCGAGAGCCTTCTCCCGGTCGAACTGCAGAGCGGGATTTACCTCGTAGAAGTGGTAATGGGATCCGATCTGGCTTGGCCTGTCTCCGGTGTTGCTCACCGTCAGCTCAAGCTTCGAAAGCCCTTTGTAGAACTCGATCTCTCCATCATCGATGATAAATTCGCCGGGAATCATAACACCTCCTAAATTATGGGATTGTGCACGGTCACAAGCTTGGTTCCGTCCGGGAAGGTCGCCTCAACCTGAACCTCGGTTACCATCTCCGGGATGCCTTCCATCACGTCATCCCGGGTAAGGACATGGCGCCCCTCGTTCATAAGCTCGCTCACGGTCTTGCCATCCCTTGCGCCCTCAAGGATATGTGCCGAGATGAGCGCTACAGACTCAGGGTAGTTGAGCTTCACCCCTCTTGCACGGCGGCGCTCGGCAACCAGGGCCGCAGTGAAAAGTAAAAGTTTGTCCTGCTCGCGTGGCGTTAAGTTCATGTTGCTCTCTTCCTTAAACCAAAACCATTCCGTTGTTTCTATGCTATTCCCGTGCCACTGCCAGGCATCTCCCGGCAGGGCGGAAAGGAGGCTTCCTGATCATGTCGCCCAGACCCGGGGCGGCACCGGCTCCTTTCCGAGGATAAGAGGCCGGAGCCCGGTCCAGAGCGCCCTGAGCGCTCCTGTCACAGTCTCATTTCCTGATGAGAGGAGGCGCACGGCAAGCAGCCCGCTGACAGCCGTTACTCCGGCCTCGGCATCAGGGAAGCCCTCCAGGATTTCCCTGGCGGCGCCAGCGGTCTCATCGTTCCCCGCGGAGGCAATGAGCGTACCGATGCACTGCCTCCCGCGCAGCCCTGCCCGGGCAGAGAGGTCCCTCATCCCGTCAGCTCTCGACACCTCGCGGAGGATGAGGCTCTCGGAGCCGTCCTCCTCCGTCCTGCAGACACTGATGGAGTTCAGGAAAAAGCTCCCGTCAAAGCCGGTTTTCCCGACGGGGCTCCCGACAACAGCGGTGTCCCAGAAGATGAACTTCCCGGTGGGCGCCGCATGGATGACTGTCGAAACCTTGGTATGGGTCCCCAGGAAATAAATGTTTGGCTGAGGCAGGATCTCAAGCTCAGCACCATCGCCCGCAGTGAAGTCCTGCCTCACGCGCGACACCAGGTCGCCGGCCGTGCGGTAGTACTTGGTGGCTCCCGGCGTCGTCAGGAGTACTTTGCTGCCTGCGGCAGCCTCAAGCCTGGTCTCAAGCCTGTCGCAGCCCGCTATCCCGCCGGGCGGGTGAAGTAGGTAGACATGAGCAGTCTCCTCCGGATAGAACACTTTCTGCACCACAAGAGGGCCCTCGTGCTCATTTTCAGTGAGCACAGTGCGCCCTTTGTGTGATTCGCATCTTAGGTAAATGCGCGCTTCCCAGGTATCACTCATACTGATTCTTTGAAACTGGCCTGACTCCGCTCCCCAGGCAAAAAAAAGCCCGGAAGATCTCCTCCCGGGCCCTGTTCCTGCCGGACCTGGCAGGCTGTTTCGTACAAAGGAGCACTGACAGCCTGCAGGTTCTGTGCCTAGACCGTCAGGTACTTCTTGATGAGCGTCTCGTCGAGCTCTGACATCTTCCCGCTCGCGACGCCCTCGCCGCGGTCGATGATGAAGAAGCGGTCTCCCATCTTGCGGGCAAACGGAAGCTTCTGCTCGACAAGGAGCACGGTAAGGCCGATTTCCTTGTTGAGCCTGCGCATGATCTGGGCAATCTCCGCGACGATGTTCGGCTGTATGCCCTCGGTCGGCTCGTCGAAGATGATGAGCTTCGGATCCGTTACCAGGGCGCGGCCGATGGCGAGCTGCTGCTGCTGGCCGCCGGAGAGGTCGCCGCCCTGGCGGCTCCTCATGTCGTAGAGCACCGGGAACATGTCGTACACCTGCTTGGGCACGGCCTTCAGGCCGTCGCGCCTCGCGGGAAGCCCGATCTCGAGGTTCTCCTCAACAGTAAGGAGAGGGAAGATCTGCCTGCCCTGCGGCACATAGCCGATGCCGACCCTGGCGTGGTCCTCCACAGGCAGGTGCGTGATGTCCTTGCCGTCGAAGGTGATTGTCCCCGAGGCCATATGGTGCTGCCCCATGATGGTGTCCATCAGCGTGGTCTTCCCGACGCCGTTTCTGCCCATCACGCAGAGGCACTCGCCCTTCTCGACGCTGAGGGAGAGGTCCCAGAGCGTATGGCTCTGCCCGTAAAACTGATTCAGATCCTTGATCTCAAGCATGCTCATGATGCGTCACTCCCCAGATATACCTCTACGACCTTCGGATTTGCCTGCACCTCGGCCATCGATCCCTCCGCGAGGACATGGCCCTGGTGGAGGACGGTCACCTTGCGCGCGATGCTGCGCACGAAGTCCATGTCATGCTCTACCACGATGATGGTGTGGGTGTGCTCGAGCGAGAGCAGCAGCTCTGCGGTCTTCTGCATCTCCTGCCTGGTCATGCCGGTTACCGGCTCATCAACGAGGAGGAGCTGCGGCTTCTGCATGAGGAGCATGCCGAGCTCGAGCCACTGCTTCTGCCCGTGGGAGAGGAGCCTTCCGTCCTTGCCGCGGAGATCCTTGAGGCCGGTGAGCTCGAGAACGCTGTCGCGCATCTCGTTGTCCTCGGCGCTCATCTTCCCGCGGAGCGTTGACCAGACGGTCTTGGGGCCGGAGAGCGCAAGCTCGAGGTTCTCGTCAACCGTCATGTTCTCGAAGACGGTCGGCTTCTGGAACTTGCGCCCGATGCCGGCCTGCGCGATGGCAGGCTCATCCAGATCCAGGAGGTTGATGTTCTGTCCGAACCAGGCGCTGCCGCTGTCCGGACGGGTCTTGCCGGTGATTATGTCCATCATGGTGGACTTTCCGGCGCCGTTCGGGCCGATGATGCACCTGAGCTCGCCCTTCTCGATGTAGAGGTTGAGATCGTTTATGGCCTTGAAGCCGTCGAAGCTCTTGTTGATGCCCTCGAGGTAGAGCATCATGCCGTGCGAGCCGTCAGGCGCCTCGCCGCCGTGGGAGACATGCTTCTTCAGGAACTTCCCGGCGAAGCTTGAGAATAACTTCTTTTCCATCTTTAAGCCTCCTTCGGTGATGCTTCAGCCGCTGCAGGCTCTGCCGCGGGAGCGGCCTCACGGGCAGCGTCCGCTGCCGCAAGCGCCTTCCTCTCGGCCTGCTTTGCCCTGATCATGCCGATGATGCCGACAATGCCCTTCGGAAGGAACAGGGTAACGAGGACGAAGATGAGTCCCAGCGCATAGAGCCAGCCGTCAGGGAAGATGCCGGTGAATACGGTCTTCGCGTAGTTGACGAGGATCGCGCCGACAATCGCGCCGTAGAGCGACGCGCGGCCGCCGACCGCAACCCAGATGACAATCTCAATCGAGTTGATGGGGTTGAACTCGCCAGGGTTGATGATGCCGACCTGCGGTACGTAAAGCGCTCCGGCGACTCCGGCAAGCATCGCCGCGACGGTGAAGATCGCGAGCTTGAAGTACTCAACGCGGTAGCCCATGAAGCGGGTCCTGGACTCGGCGTCGCGGATCGCGATTGTGACCTTGCCGAGGCGCGACCTCATCAGGTAGCGGCAGAGGAGGTAGCCGAACGTGAGCGCGAGCGCGGAGAGGAAGAGCAGAACGTCTCTCGTGGCGTCAGAGGCGAGCGAGAAGCCCAGGATGTCCTTGAAGTCGGTGAGTCCGTTGTTGCCGCCGAAGCCGGTCTCGTTTCGGAAGAACGCAAGCGCGAGGGCGAAGGTCAGGGACTGCGTGATGATCGAGAGGTACACGCCGCCGACTCTCGAGCGGAAGGCGAAGAAGCCGAAGATGAAGGCAAGGGCACCCGGCACCAGCAGGATCAGTATAGCCGCGAACCAGAAGTGGTTGACGCCGTACCAGTACCACGGCAGCTCGTGCCAGTTGAGGAACACCATGAAGTCAGGGAGCTCGGGGTTGCCGTAGACGCCTCTCGCGCCGATCTGGCGCATGAGGTACATGCCCATGACATAGCCGCCGAGGCCGAAGAAGGCCGCGTGGCCCAGGGAGAGGATGCCGAGGTATCCCCAGATGAGATCAAGCGAGACCGCAAGAAGCGCGTAGCAGAGGTACTTTCCGAACAGCGTGATGGTGTTCGAGCCGACATAGAGGGCGCTGCCGTCCTTGAAGAAGGCATTGCCTGCAATCATCAGGAGCACGAATATCCATACTGTGCCAAGGACGCTGAACCCGCCCCGGTCCTTTTTCAATAAACTGCTAACCATGGCTTACCCCTCAACAGAGCGTCCGTGCTGCGGGAAGAGGCCGCGGGGACGTTTTTGAATGAATATGATGACGCCGACCAGGATGAAGATCTTGGCGAGCATCGCGCCTGCCATAGGCTCAAGCACCTTGTTGGCAACGCCGAGGACCATGCCTCCGACCATCGTGCCCCAGATGTTTCCGGCGCCGCCGAATACGACGACGAGGAAGGAGTCAACGATGTAGTTCTGACCGAGGTTCGGGCCCACGTTGGTGAGCTGCGAGAGCGCGACGCCGGCAAGGCCGGCGATTCCGGAGCCGAGGCCGAAGGTCAGCGCGTTCACCCTTCCGGAGCGCACGCCCATGTTGCGCGCCATGGCGCGGTTCTGGGAGACGGAGCGGACCTCAAGGCCGAGCCTCGAGTGCTGCAGGATCCAGCGGAGGGTGAAGAACACCGCAAGGCAGAAGAGGATGATGTAGAGGCGGTTGTAGGTTACCGAGAAGAACTCGTTGATCCTGATGGCGCCGCTCATGAAGTCAGGGATGACCACGTTGCGGTTGAGCGCGGTGAAGATGCTGCGCACCAGCTGCTGCAGGAGCAGGCTTATTCCGAAGGTCGCAAGGAGGGTCTCAAGCGGGCGCCCGTAAAGGTGCTGTATGACCGTGCGCTCGATGATGATTCCGGTGAGGCCGCTCACGCAGAAGGCCGCGGGAATCGAGATGAGGAGGGCAATGCCCGGATAGTTCGGCATGCACTGCTGTATGACATAGACCGTATAGGCTCCGATCATCATCAGCTCGCCGTGGGCCATGTTGATGACGCCCATAACGCCGAAGGTGATGGTGAGGCCGATGGCGGCAAGCACCAGGACGGAGCCCAGGCTGATGCCGAAATAGACCGTCTCAAGTCCGCTGTAGAACGACTGCGACGACTTGAGGCTTCCGACCTGTGTCTCTGCGTAGACGCGGTTCGAGACGTCGGAGTCATGCTCCGCGATGTCGCCGAGCTTCTGCATGAGGAGCGGGGATCTGAAGCCGGAGAGGATATGCATCGCGCCGTTCCTGATCTTCGGATCCTCATCATTGAGGTCCGCGGAGGCGATGACGTAGGTCAGCATCTCCGAAAGATCCGGATCGGTCGTGATGTAGAGGTCGCGGAGAAGCTGCAGCTTTGACGCGTCCTCCTGCGAGACGTTTCCGATTAGCGCGTGGGCGCTCTCGATCCTCTTCTCCTCAGGTATGCTCTGGTCGGAGAGAGTGCGCATGGCGAGGATAAGGTGAAGGCTCTCGCGGATGCTGTTGTTGACGGAGACGCGCTTCAGGTCGCGGCTCTTGCCGCTGAAGGCCTCGCCGCCCTTGACCTTGAAGTAGTTCTCGCCTACCTTGGCGTAGACCTCCTTACTCTTTTTGTCGAAGAAGAGCTCGCCCTTCTGGGCTGACTCGAGAAGGAGCTGGCTCCACCCTTCCTTGCTGTCGCCGATGACGTCAAAGGCCTCCTTCTTCTGCTCGAAGGAGGAGCTCCTGTCACCGAGGACCCCCAGGGCCTCGTCCGGCGTCATGGCAGCCGCCGCCTGCGGAAGCAGGAGGCAGAGCGCCGCAAAAAGCGCCGCACAGAACATTTTTGCTGTACTTTTCATAAGCTTGTTCCCGGATAGAAAAACCTCCCCCGCCAGACAGCCGGCTTCTGTGTCGGCCCGGACAAGGGAGGTTACAGAGATGCAGGAAATAATGCCTTTACGCTGTTACTTCGATGCTCCGCCGCACTTGCCGGTTACCACATTGAAGTTTCCGCAGGAGAGAGGCTTGCGCCAGTCTGAAATCAGGTCCTTTGAGCCGGGCAGGTAGTCTGACCACGCGTCTCCGACGACAGTTCCCTTGGTCTCGTAGACAACCTCGAACTGGCCGTCATCCTGAATCTCGCCGATGAGGACAGGCTTGGTGATGTGGTGGTTCGGCATCATGGTTGCGATGCCGCCGCTCAGGTTCGGTACGGAGACGCCGATGAGGGCATCCTGCACTGCCGAGTAGTCGGTGGTGCCGGCCTTCTCGACCGCCTTGACCCACATGTTGAAGCCAATGAAGGTGGCCTCCATCGGGTCATTGGTTACGCGCTTCTCGTCCTTCACGAACTTGTGCCACTTCTCGATGAACTCGTCGTTGAGCTCGCTGTCGACGCTCTCGAAGTAGTTCCAGGCTGCGAGGTGGCCGACGAGCGGCTTGGTGTCGATTCCGGCAAGCTCCTCCTCACCGACGGAGAAGGCGATGACCGGGATGTCCTTGGCGGATACGCCCTGGTTCGCGAGCTCCTTGTAGAAAGGAACGTTCGCGTCGCCGTTGATGGTGGAGATCACCGCGGTCTTCTCGCCGGCGCCGCCGAACTTCTTGATCTCGGAGACGATGGACTGCCAGTCAGAGTGGCCGAACGGGGTGTAGCTGATCATGATGTCCTTGTCGGTGAAGCCCTTGGACTTCAGATAGGCCTCGAGGACCTTGTTGGCGGTTCTCGGGTAGACGTAGTCGGTTCCGACAAGAGCCCAGCGCTTGACGCCCTGCTTCAGGAGATAGTCAACTGCAGGAATGGCCTGCTGATTGGGCGCAGCTCCGGTATAGAATACGTTCTTGGATGACTCCTCGCCCTCATACTGAACAGGGTAGAAGAGGATGCCGTTGAGCTCCTCGACGACAGGGAGGACGGACTTTCTGGAAACGGAGGTCCAGCAGCCGAAGATGGCTGCGACCTTGTCCTTCTGGATAAGCTCGCGGGCCTTCTCGGCGAAGAGAGGCCAGTTGGAGGCAGGGTCAACGACGACCGCCTCAATCTTCTTCCCGAGGACTCCGCCCTTCTTGTTCTGCTCGTCAACGAGCATCAGGAGAGTGTCCTTGAGGGAGGTCTCGGAAATCGCCATGGTTCCCGAGAGTGAGTGGAGCACGCCGATCTTTATTGTGTCTTCCGCTGCCATTGCGGCGCTGCTGCAGAGAACGGTTGAGAGCAGTGCGGCCACGGCAAGCTTGCTGATTTTTACCATATGAGCTATCTCCAGTCTGATGAAAATTGCTGTTACTCTCTCAAAAGAGCAAGGAGCGTGCCACAGACCGGAAATTTGTGCGGGAGATCGCATTATCAGCAAAAAAACGCCCCAAAAGATCCGCTCAGTCATTGGCTTTCCGTCAAAAACCGTGAGGATATCCTTACCCCTGAAAACACACCCTGATGCACCGGTACCAAGCCAGGCGGCAGTGCCTGCGGATCGCAGGGGAGTGCATAAAAAGCCCAATTTGAATACGTTTTAACTCCGGTGCACAGATCTGGGGAAAATTAGCCAATGTCCGGAAAGCCAGCCAGAATCATCCGAATGGTTAAAAAATATCCAGATAAAAGCATGTATCTTCAGTGACTTCGTGGCACAGTTCCCGGACGGATGGGATTCTGTCTTGTTTATTTATTCATCTTTATTGCATTTTTATTCAAAGCGATCATCAGCAGTGCATGAAGGAAAAGAGTGCGCTGCGGCGCATCACTGAGCCTGCTGCCGTGCCGGAATATGAAGTGCGTCACATCCTGGGGCGCGAGGCCAATGCATGGCTTTGAGCCGGCCGCAGATCCGCACCGCCAGGCTCGCTCACTTCAGGCATCCCGCCTTCCGCCTGAGCAAAGATGAGGCATTTATGAGATGTTTCGGGCCCAAAAGAATACAATATGGAAAATCATACCGGCCATCTCCCTCATCCTGCCGCAGGCAGGAAAATCAGCTGTTTCAGGTAAAATCGGGAGATGGGCAGCGGCAGGAGGTCTTCATCATGAACAGCACTCTGGAGAGAATCATCCGCAGGGGATACTCGATCGCCGGCAGGATATTCGATGCCGTAACCATGAGCAACCTGAAGGTTGTGGCGGTGAAGAGCCTCACGATAGAGTACAGCGACGATGAGGCCTACAGGATGCTCGCATCTCTCGGAAGCCGCAAGGGCAACCGGATCGGGAGGGCCATCGCCAGGTGCTACGGCGAGACGCACGATCCTGTGGTGCTGCTTGAGATAAGCGGCTTCAGGGACAGCCTGGACGGCTCCGCGGAGGGGGTGCTCGCGCCTGACGGCGGAACCACTGTCCGCTGCCGGATCGGACCTCCGGCGCTCCTCCGGGAGCTCCCCTCCCCGCCTGACGATCCCTACCTCAGGATGATCTCGAACTACCAGGACGAGGGCTGCCTGATTGAGATCCTGATTAAGGGAGAGAAGCTCGCGGGATTCGCCGCCCTTACCGAGAAGCGCATGACGAGGATCGGGGCCGCGGTCATCGGAGCCGTCGGAAAGAAGGATCCCGCAGGACCGGCTGCGGTATGCAGGACTCCTGCCCCTGAGGCGGAGAGCAGATCGGAGCAGAGTGACGAGCGCTGACGCTCAGCGGCGGGACTGCTGCTTTCCCCCGGCCGCGCCTTTCCTGCTGTCCTTTTTGCCCGCTGACGCGCTCTCCTTTCTGCCGCCCTCTTTTTTACCGATGCTCCCCGCTGCGGAGCAGGCATCCCGGTAGCCTCCGCGGCAGCTCAGCGCGAACCACCTGTGCGCCTCATCCTTGCTGCTGCCGACGCCCTTTCCGGAGAGATAGAGTATGCCTATGTTGTAGGCCGCGGCCGGGAAGCCCAGCTCATGCGACTCCTTCCAGCACTCCATGGCCTTCTTATAGTCAAGGCTCACTCCCCTTCCCGAGGCGTAGAGCATGCCGAGGTTGAAGAGCGCCCTCGAGTAGCGCGCGTCGCCGGCCCTCCGGTACAGCTCCGCGGCCTTCGCCGGATCCGCCTCTACCCCTGAGCCGGTGTCGTACATGACGCCGAGGTTGAAGAGCCCGGCCGGATCGCCCTTGGCCGCAGCCTTCTCGAAAAGCCTCTGCGCCTCTGAGAGATCCTTCTTCACGCCCCTCCCGTAGGAGTAGAGGACGCCGAGCATGCTGACAGCCGGAGTGAAGCCCCCGTCAGCGGCCTTCCGGTACCAGTACGCCGCCTTGCTGTAGTCAGCCCTGACGCCGACGCCGTAGTCATAGAGCCTCGCGAGGTTGTACTCTGCCTCGTGGAGTCCTGTTGCGGCGGCCTTGCGGTAGCAGAACTCGGCATTCTGCGTTGAGCGCTTCATGCCCTGCCCTGACTCGAAGAGCTCTCCCAGGTTGTTGTAGGCGATGGCTGAGCCCAGATCCGCGGCCTTCCTGTAAAGAACTGAGGCCTCGACGTACGACTTCCTGCTCCTTGCCTCCTCCGCGTCGCGGAGAAGCTCCGCAACCTTTGCCCGGTCCGCGGGAGCCACGCTGATGACAGGAGTGCTGTCCGCGCTCTTGCCCGAAGCTGCCATTGAAGAGGCAGGCAGCGAGAGGCAGAGAGCTGCGGCAATGGCGAGGACAGCAGTTTTTCTGGAAAGCATCAGGGCAGCTCCGGGAGTGAATACTGAGCCTGAGATTACCACATAAGAGGCGCATTATCCCGCACTGTGAGGGCAAAATCAGCCCCATCACACAAAAGGGAAAAAATTAGGGAGGGAAATTATGCGGCCCCTCTCCGGGGCCGCGGGAAAGTGCCCCTCAGAGGGGCAGATGAATCAGTAGCGGTGCCTGAGCTCAGAGCCGCTCAGGAACTGGGGCTGTCGGTCCCTGCTGATGAAGTGCTGGTAGATGGCATCATAGACCAGCACGTTCTGCACGTAGTTCCTGGTCTCCTTGAAGGGGATGCTCTCGACCCAGATGTCGGCCGCAACCCCGGCGCCGTCGCTGTCCGTCCACTTCGTAACCCTGCCGGGGCCAGCGTTGTAGGCGGCGCTCGCGAGGATGCGGTTGCCGCCGTACTTCTCAAGGAGCTGCATCAGGTAGCAGCTGCCGAACGAGACGTTGATCTCCGGATCAAAGAGGGCGTCCTTTCCTGAATAGGCAATGCCGCACTTCCCGGCAATGTTGGCCGCGGTCTGAGGCATGAGCTGCATGAGGCCCGCCGCCCCTACAGGAGACCTGGCGAACGGGTTGAGCGCGCTCTCCTGGCGGGAGATGGCGTAAAGGTAGCTGAGCGGCACTCCGGTCTCCCGCGAGCGCTGGCGGTAGAAGGAGAGCATCGGGGTCGGGAAGCGCAGGCTCAGGACGCTCCAGGCCTTGGCGTAGATCGATGCGTTGACCGAGAAGTCAAACCAGCCCTTGTCAAGCGCGAGCATGGCCGCCTCCAGCTTCTCGTTTCTGGGGATTGCCAGGATGAACCTGCGCCACTCCCTCTGCGCGTTGAGGGTATCGCCGACGGCGAGGAGCTCGTGGATGCGGGCGAACTCCGGCCAGCGCCTTACGGCCTCCTCCTCGGTAACCTTTTTCACGAGAGGGCTCTCGTCATTGAAGGAGAGAGGCTTCCCGAGGCGCTGTGAGGCCATGAAGCCGTAGAAGCTGCGCTCGCGGGTAACCTTCGCGTAAAGGCGCTCGGCCTCTGCCTGGTTCCCGGCCTCGGCGAGCGCGCGGGCCTTCCAGTAGGTCCACCTCAGATCCCTTGCGGAGTCGCCGGTAAGCTTCCTTATCCAGAGGTTCATGTCCCTGAAGTTCCCGCGCCTTATCGCAAAGCGGATCCGGAGCTCCTTAAGGGAGTCTGCGTCATGGAGGCTGTCAAGCTGCCTGTCAGCCCAGGGCACGAGGCTGTCGACGCGGTCGGCGTAGACGTGCCAGATGATGTTCCTGAGAGCCTCAGCGTACTCGCTCTCTGAAAGCGAGTATTTTGTCCTTGCCTCAGGAAGGAGCGCCGCGGCACCCTCTGTGTCAGTCCTCGCCATGGAGCTCAGGGCCGCGACGACGATGCTGTTGTTCAGGTGATCATTTCCGCCCGGGACAAGGTCCATGAATGAGGAAGGACTGGAGTAGACCTTCTGCGCCAGCTGCGCCCTCCCCTCATAGGAGCTTCCTTTGAGATAGGAGACCAGCGCGGCGACGCCCTTGGCCTGGTTCCTAGCGCGGATCGAGGACATGAGCTTCGTCCAGTAGATCCCGGGGATGGCCTTCCCTGACGAGCGCCAGGCGGAGAAGAGGCCGGCGCAGTCATCAGGCACGGAGGCGCCCTGCCCCTTCATGAAGGTCTTCTCCATGAAGCCAAAGGCCGCGTCTGCCTTTCCGGTGCGGTACTCCGCATACTCATAGAGGCAGGCAAGCCCGGTGTCCTGAGGCCTCCCAGTCGCGACGGCAAGCACTCCGCGGTAGTCTCCGGCGTTCGAGAGCTTCCTGATGTACTTCGACTCGAGATCGCCCGCCCTCGCCGTGCCGTCATTCTTCTTTATGTAGGCGGCAGCCTTGCCGTATCCGTCAAAGGCGCCGTAGTAGATCTCATAGAAGTCAAGGTAGTCCTGCAGCGGATAGTCACGGCTGATTCCGCCTCTCGCCGCGCGCGCCTCGTCGAACTGCCCGGCCTTGAGGAGCGACTTGACCCGGAGGTAGAGGATCTGATCGCGGCTCATGCTCGCTGGATCGACCGCCTCTGCCCTTGAGCCTGTGATGCTGTGATCAACCGGCGCGGGGACCTCGGAGTTGGGTATGAACCTCTGCCCGGACGTTCCGACCTCATCTGCCGTGCCGGCAGCGGAGGCGGCACCCTGCGCGCTGTCCTGCGCCAGGCCATCCTGTCCCTGGGCCGCAGCAGAGCCTGCACCTGCGGAGCAGGAGGAGAGAGCAAGCCCGACGGCCGAGACCCCTGCGATGGTCAGTATCATTTTCCTGAGAGAGTATTTCATATTCTGTCCTTCAGAATCAGAGCTTTATCCGGGACGCGGTGCGGGAAGCAGCGTGAAATGCACGCTCTCCGGCGCTTGCGCCTCTTTAGATTCTAGCACCATGCGCTGCCGCGTTTGCCCACACCTCAGGGCAGGTGCAAAAAGTCAGGCATTTTCCGCCATGTACGCAGAAAATAGCAAAATGTGATACAGCTCACTTTTTGAACATTTTCCTGCTGCGGCCTTCTTCAGGCAAATGGCGTATAAATACTGATTTGAATCAAAATATACGTGATGAATCTATCTTTTCCGGGTTCCGGGACGCTGTAATAATGACCTTATGTGTTAATATCGGGCTGTAGCATGCCGGACGAGTCCGTCACAGCGCCGCCGTACCTCAGCAGCCGCGGACATGACGGAACAGGAGGCAGAGTCCCCCCTGCAGCAAGTAACCGCCCGCTTGCCGGCCACAGCCGGCGGGCTGTTGCCGGTTTTCCCGGAAAGTACCGGATCCGGCCGGCGCCTCTGCGCCATCAGGCATGCGGTAACCTAAAATAAGAAAAGGACAGTGTCCGGGCCTGCCGGCCGTACGGGCAGGCTAAGGCACTGATGGAAGCATGAACAAAAGAAATGCCCTTATATTAATCTGCTCTGCCGCCATGGCTGCCGCCGTTACGGGATGCGGCGATGACGATAGCTCTGCCTCCAATGCGAATATAGCTTCCGCCGATGCGGTAAACCTGGCAGAAAGGCCGGCAAGCGAGCCTGAGCGCGTGCGCCCGGAGATCTTCCCTGCAACCTTCAAGAAAATCAGCGCCGGGTTCAACCATACCTGTGCGCTCGGCACAGACAGCCTGACCTACTGCTGGGGAGCGGACATGCAGGGCTCGCTCGGCGACACCGGCAATGACCGCCGCTGCGACCAGGAGGACGGAGAGAAAGGCAAGAAGTGTCGCTTCCGCAACCCGTCATTTGCCGGAACCGATGACATGGTATTCACCTCCTACTCCTATATTCCGGTAAAGGTCCAGCCCGGCGAGGGCCCCGGCACGGTCTCCCTCGATAACGCCACTGACATAAGCGCCGGCTACGCGTTCACCTGCGCTGTGAGCGGCGGCAAGGTCTACTGCTGGGGAACCGGCAGCAGCGGCCAGCTCGGAAACGGCGACACCTCCTCATCTGACAGGCCGGTTACCGTCTGCGCTCCCGGCTCCAAGGGCGACTGCATTCACCACCCTCTGACCGATGTCGTCCAGATCTCCGCGGGAAACTCCCACGTCTGCGCCATTGTCGGCGCGGAGAGGAAGCTCGTCTGCTGGGGCTCCGGAGACAACGGCAGGCTCGGCAACAACGACGAGGTCTCCTCGCCTACCCCTGTCTACGTCTGCTCTCCTGAGACCGATGAGGTCAACCTCACCAGATCGCAGAAGAAGGACTGCGAGCAGAGCCCGCTCAAGGACGTATCCTACGTAGCGGCCGGAAACTTCTACACCTGCGCTGTCGCAGGCCCGAACAAGCAGGCTTACTGCTGGGGTGACGGCTCCGCCATGCAGCTCGGCAACAACGAGACCGAGAACACCGACATCCCGTTCACTGTCTGCAAGCCCGGCGCCTTCTCCAAGAAGTGCTCCGACACTCCGTTCGAGGGCGTGAAGAAGTTCGCAACCGGTCAGTCCCATACCTGCGCCATCACCGAGAAGGACGGCAGCGTATTCTGCTGGGGACAGAACCACTACGGACAGCTCGGCAACAACGACTTCAAGCCGTCGCAGTATCCTACCCCGGTCTGCCGCCTCGGAGTTGACTCAGACTCTGACGACATCGTCAACTGCAGCGAGCCCGGCAACAGCCTCAAGGGCGCCAACGACATCTCCTCCGGATATGTCCACGCCTGCGTATCGCTCGGCTCAGAGAAGAGCGTAGCCTGCTGGGGCGAGAGCTTCTACGGACGCCTTGGCGACAACGGCACGCACAACGAGATTGTCCCGGTACGCACCAAGACCGGCGATCAGCAGAGCGAGTCGAAGAATCTTGACGCTGTCAGCCAGATTTCCCTGGGCTCCAACTTCAGCTGCGCGCTCCACGATGACTTCAAGGCATCCTGCTGGGGCAACGACTACTCCGGACAGCTCGGAAACAAGGAGAGAATCAACCTACTTATCCCGGGATATGTCTCAGCCTACTAAGAGTCTGAAAAGACTGTCGTAAGAGAAAGGCCGCGCATGCGGCCTTTTTTCGTTTCAGGCAATGCGGCGGAGCTCCGGTCTTTCCTTATGGGCATCATGCTGAGCAGACGCGCAGAAATATTAAGAGTCCCGCTGCGCCGTACAGACGGGAAACTCGTATTTTCAGACACCTGTCAATTTACCTGCCGGTATCTGGCAATATACTCAGCCTGTCCATGGGAAAAAGCCTCTGAACATCTTCATTGTTTATTTTTCACGGGTAAATACTGATTATGAATAAAAAATTGCACATGTCCGGGCTGATGGCTGCGCTCATTGCCGCCTTTGGCCTCACCATGCTTCCTGCCTGCGGTGACGACTCTGCAGGCTCAGCAGCCTCAAAGCCGCCTGTTCAGCAAAGAGCAGCAAAGGAAGACAAGGATCCCCTTGCCGCCGCGCAAAAGCAGTTCACTGAAGTTGTGAAGGCCGCAGGCTATCTCAAGCAGCAGATTGACCTGTGCTTCTTTGACACTGGCAGCCTGGTATCCTGCAATGACAGCCAGAAGGGAATAGGCTGGGATCTGAAACGTGCTGCTGAGGACACAGCTGACCAGCATATTGCAGGCGTCTCTGTGAAAAACGGCACAATCACACTGACATCACGCGGCATAACCGTCAAAGGAAAAGATTCTTTCAGCCTGATTCTGATCCCTGCGAGCCTAAACGGGAATAACATCGAGCCTATAACCTGGAAAATCGATCCTGCATCAACCTGCCTGGCTGCAGGCCTCTGCATGGATGAAAAGACTGCCAGGAAGGCGAAGATGGCTGAGGAAGAAAAGAAGGATCCCATTGGCGCCGCGCGCAAGAAGTTCTCTCCTGTCAGCTCCGCTGCCTCATTGTTCAAAATGCAGGTTGAGCTGTGCTTCTTTGACACAGGCAGCCTGACAAACTGCAATGACGGACAGAAGGGAACAGGCTGGAATCTCAAGCGCGCCGCAGAAGATGCAGCTGATGAGTATCTTGCAGCGTATCCGTGAGAAATGGACTGATCACCCTTACATCCCGCGGCATAAGCCTCAACGGAAAAGACGCCTTCAGCCTGATTCTAGTCCCTGAAGTCAGCAAAGAGGATAAATTCGGAGCACTGAAATGGAAAATCGATGCTTCATCCACCTGCCTGGCCGCAGGACTCTGCGAGGATGAAAAGACTCGGAACGCCCGGCAGGAAGAGAAGTCTGTCAAGGAAGACAAGGATCCTCTTGCCACTGCGCGCAGGCGTTTTAAGGACCTTGGGAAACAGGCAAATTTTCTCAGACAGCAGGTTTACATTTGCTTCCTTGATATCGGGGGGCTTACCGGCAA
>Ga0326514_10000501_pt1 | contig 26674 bp, 37 predicted proteins | sample 3_2548_0518_D_FD_203653 | JGI IMG/M metagenome (GOLD analysis project Ga0326514, IMG submission 203653) | Bovine rumen microbial communities from UC Davis, California, United States - 3_2548_0518 | ecosystem: Host-associated > Mammals > Digestive system > Stomach > Rumen | place: USA... | reverse complement strand
ATCAGGCAAAAACGGCATGATCGGGCGAAATATGATGGAATCCGAGAACAATGGAAAGAGGCAGGAAAGTGTTACTTTTGCGGCAACGATGTATTGCCGAACAAAAAGGTCTGCGCAAGACATTACGGAATTTATGCACGAAACATCAAAAACTGCAACGACCATCCGAACACGATAGAAGCACGAAGGAGGGCAAAGAATGAACTGCAAGTTTTGTGGAGCAGAAATAAAGAATGTGCCGGCGTTTAAACACACAAAGCCAACGTCATGCCCTGACTGCAATGGCTACTGCAATCAGAAGTGCGAGAAGAACCGAGCGCAAATGTTAAGCTGGCATAAAGAACCGTGTGTAAGCTGCGAACACAATCCATACAGAAAAGCATACAAGTATGAGGATGAAAAATGGATGAGGAAAAATTAACAGTCTTCAAAGCGTGGCTTCTAGAAGAAGAGCTTGCAGAAAATACGATCAACAGCTATGTGTTTGCTGTGAATGACTTTTTCACAAAGTATCCGGTGATAAGCAAGGCAAACATGATTTTGTGGAAACAGGAAATGCTTGAGGTAAAAAGCCCGAAAACCGTGAACCTGCGTTTGTGTGCAATAGACAGGTGGATAGAGTTTGACGGAGCGAACGTTGAAAAAGTCAAGCGGATTCGGTATCAAAAGCAAACAACTGTCGAAAATGCTATGGATGTTGAAACGTACAAGCAACTTATCGAATGTTTAGAGCGAGACGGAAATGAAAAATGGATTGCTTACTACAAACTTTTAGCAACGACAGGCGCACGGATCAGCGAGGCATTGAGCCTTACAAAAGCAGACCTTGAAAAAGGAGCGGCGTTAATGCCGACAAAAGGAAAAGTCAGAAGGATTTATATCCCTGCGAGGCTGAAAGAAGAATGTGTAAATGTTTGGGGCGAATTAAAAGATGGAGACTTTCTGATTTTAAACAAGCAAGGCAACAAGATGACTTCAAGAGGATTCGCAAGCATGATGAAAAAACATGCCAGCATGTACGGCCTACCATTGGAGAAAATGCACCCACATGCTTTCAGGCACATGTTTGCGGTTGAGTTCTTGAAGCGCAACAACAATATATCATTACTCGCCGACATTATGGGCCACAGCGGTGTAAATACAACAATGATTTACACAAGGCGGTCAGAGCAAGAACAAAGGCAAGCGTTTAACGATGCAATAAATTGGTGAAAAGAGGTGAATAAGATGAAACCCTCTACATATTATCAGGGCAATGGGCATAGCAAGTACGGAATCTACAACAAACAGAAAAAGGAGTTCCAGTTCGGAATCTGTGAGGACACACCAATGCTGGCAGAGGCAAGGCTATTTCAGAAAATTGGTGAGGATGCAAAAGAAGTGGAAGTTTGAAGTGAGAGAGGTGACGGAATGAGCATGTTAATCATCGGGGTAAATCCACCAAAGAGTTGTTATGCATGTAGTTGGTATAACAAAGTGGAATGTCCCGTCAATGATGGGAGATATTATTACAGAGCGCAACGACATCCATCTTGTCCACTAATCGACCTGCCATTTGCCGAAGAACTGGCAGAGAAACTATATAAGCAGATTGAGAAAGCAGTAATCGAAGGGAGCAAGACATGATTGACACCATCATCACATTTCTCGCCGGTGCATGGTTCGGAGCACTGCTCACCATCTTCACACTGGCACTACTATCACGGGGGACCAAATGAAACAATGCCTAATCAATGACTGCACCGGCTTCGTCGGAATCGCGCCCTGTTGCCTCGACTGCAGCGAGCGCGATGTGTGCCCGGACCGGTGCCCGAAGACAACGACTATTTACTGTGTAGGAGTAATAGATGACTGCAAAGGAATTTCTCAGACGAACAACCAAGATACGCAAAGAGATTGACGAACTGGAGAACCGCATCAAAGAGGTCCGTGCTTCCTACATGGCACCGCGTGCTATCCAGTACGACGATATGCCAAAGGCCCACAGACCTACCGACCTATCCGACTACTATGCACACGTGGAAATCTTCATCGACATGCTACTCGCTAAGGAAAAAGAACTCATCGGCGTACACGCTGACATCATGCTCACCGTCGACCGCCTCGAGGATCCTGATGAGCGCAGGGTGCTGATGCTACGATACATCGACCGCAAGCCGTGGGTAGCAATCGCCAATGCTATTCCATGTTCGGAGCGTGCAGTCTACTACCTACACGGTCGGGCACTCCGTCACCTCGATGAAATCTTGCAGTCCATTGCAGTTACTAATCGTGTATGATGTAGGGTAGCAGATAAGACAACAGGGCAGACAACTTTCTTCATATACCTTACCTCCTTTCACTCACAGTACAGGGGCGACGCTTTTCACCGGGCGCCGCTCCTTTTGCGTGTGCCTTTCCGTTCCCCTGCACACGTGACGCGCACGGCGATAGCGCGGAATAAATCATACCACCGCGGGCTCGAGAGTGGGCCCGCTAATCTTATGAGCATTAGAACAGACAGACAAAAGGGAAACCGCGGCGCATTTGAGGCCGCCCGTCTCAAGATCCTGAAGACCCAGACCATCTGCGGAATCTGTGGCAAGCCGGTAGACTTCTCTTACAAGAATCCGCATCCGCTTGCGCCGACAGTTGATCACATCATTCCTGTATCAAAAGGCGGACACCCCACGGACATCAGCAACTTACAACTGGCCCATCGTTGTTGTAACCGGGCCAAGTCGGACAGCTTGATCGAACCGCGCAAGGTAACAGATGAAAGCGATAAATTAATCGACAACGGAGTACTTGAACAGCATTGTGACTGGGTTCATTACAGGTCGAATATGGCGGGGTAGAGTCCCTAGGGAACCGCCAGTGGCAACCAACCCGCCGTCACTGCACAGAAATTCACACGGTACAGACGTTTTAGTTATTGGAGTTTATAGATTATGTCTTACAAGGGTATTGAATATCTCAGGAATAAGTTAATAGCGAAAAAGGGCCGTGTCATGCTCAGATATAGCTTTTATGACATGAAGCACGCCGCCAGAGACTTCGGGATCAGTACCCCGCCGGACCTCAAGAGCATGATGAGCGTGCTGGGATGGTGTGGAAAGTCGGTCGATGCACTGGCGGACCGTCTGATGTTCCAGGGATTCGGAAATGATGCGTATGGGCTGAATGACATCTATGCGATGAACAACCAGGACATCATGCCGGACTCTGCGATACTCGGCGCGCTGATCGGCTCTTGCTCATTCATTTATATTGTTGCCGGAGAAGACAATTTCCCGCTTATGAGGGTGATCGACGGCAGACATGCGACCGGCATTCTCGACCCCGTGACCAATATGCTCAAAGAGGGTTATGCGATCTTGGAATTTGACGAGTTCGACCAGCCGATCACTGAGGCGTACTTCGTGGCAGGTGCTACAACCTACTACGAAAAAGGGAAAGAGCCGTATGTGGTCAAGAATTCTGCTCCTTATCCGCTGCTTGTTCCGGTGATCTACCGCCCTGATGCTACAAGGCCGTTCGGGCACTCACGGATCAGCCGGGCGTGCATGTCGATCGTGGACGGTGCGATGCGCACAGTAAAACGCTCTGAGATTGCCGCAGAGTTTTACTCCTTTCCGCAGAAGTACATCCTCGGCATGGACTCCAATGCAGAACAGATGGAGAAGTGGCGCGCTACGATGTCGTCAATGCTTCGGATCGATAAGGACGAAGACGGCGACAAACCGGTCGTTGGACAGTTCCAGGCAGCGGCGCAGACTCCTCACATGGATCAGCTGAGAGTATTTGCGGGCCTGTTTGCGGGAGAGACGGGGCTTACGCTTGACGACCTTGGTTTTCCGTCAGCAAATCCTTCCAGTAGCGAAGCGATCAGAGCGGCGCATGAGTCGTTAAGGCTCACCGCGCGGAAGGCTCAGAGAACGTTTGGCGTTGGCTTCCTTAATGCGGGATACTTAGCGGCATGCGTACGTGACAATTATCCATACAAGCGTAATCAGCTGACACAGACCACACAGAACTGGGGTCCGATCTTCGAGCCTGACATCACGGCACTGTCTGGGATCGGCGACGCAGTGCAGAAGATCCAGATGGCGTACCCTGATTACTTCACGGAAGAAAAGCTCAGAGAACTGACGGGTATTTGATATGGCAGATGCAAATCAGATAATAGGGACATACGGAAGGCTGCTGCGGAAGAATGTGCGGCTCAATGCTCTCGCTGAAAAAGCATGGAGTTATAAAGATGCGCATGAGTTCGCAGACAAAGCCGCCGGTTTGGTCTTTGAAGTCTTAAAACTCCATATGGGTGACCCTGCGAATATCACCCGCGAAGAAGCAGTGCAGATCTTCACGGCCGTTATGAAGAAGAACCACGAAGAAGTCGTTAGAGTATGTGCGCGGGCGCAAAACGACATGTATCGGAAGGCGGGCGTCGGACTTAAGGCGCTTACTCCCGAATTCAACGCTGACAAGGCACGCGGACTTGCTACAGTCGTTACGGAGTCCGAAGAGATAACGGATGATTATTTGAGAAACCTTGTCAAAAACAATTCTCTCGGAGTTGTTGACGAGACTCTCCGTATCAATGCTGCCGCCGCGACAAACATGGGGCTGGCGGTACATATTACGCGCACTTATGATGATGTCGGCCTGCATGGCGGCAAGGACGTGTGCCAGTGGTGCATGGCCAGGGTTGGAGATTGGACAGATTACGCGGAAGCATACCACGCTGGAGCATTTGAACGGCATCCGGGCTGTGGTTGCATGATAGAGTATCACGTCGGCAAGACTCACACATGGCAGAATCGTGCAGGAGGCTGGAATGAGTTCTGAGCATATGACCCCGCGCAACAAAGACCCCGCAGAGCACAAGGAGGAATGACATGGACAGAGTTGGGAGACAATCCCCAACGGTGTCCGTTATTCTGCCTTACAAAGACACAAAGGGCGAGGAAGCAATTGCACTTTATAACAAATCCGAAAAGGATGCGCTTCAATGGCAGGAAGCACTCACCTATGACATCATGGCCGTAGACGACGACGGCCTGTGGATCCATCAGAAATTCGGGTACAGTGTACCGCGACGCAACGGCAAGTCGGAAATGGCCCTTGCGAGATGTATTTGGGGATTGAAAAACGGCGAGAGAATCCTTTATACAGCGCACAGGGCAAGCACCGCACATTCCATTTGGGAGCGTCTGAGCCGGTTGTGCGCGAAATGCGATATCACGATTGTGTCGTCCTTCCGGGCGTTTGGCAAAGAACACCTGTACACGGAAGACAGCGTGATAGAATTCCGCACCAGGACGTCTACAGGCGGCCTTGGTGAAGGCTACGACCTGCTGATTATTGATGAGGCGCAGGAATACACACCCGAGCAGGAAACGGCGCTCAAATACGTCGTTACGGACTCTGCGAACCCGCAGACGATCATGTTCGGGACTCCGCCGACTGCGATCAGCGCGGGCACAGTCTTCCCAAACTTCCGGAAGACGGTCCTGCAGAAGGAATCATACGCGTCGGGCTGGTCAGAGTGGTCTGTCCCGGAGATGTCCGATGTAAATGACGTGGATCTGTGGTACGAAACGAATCCATCGCTCGGAACAGTGCTGAAAGAGAGGACGATCCGCTCGGAGATAGGCGACGATAAGACCGACTTCAATATCCAGCGCTTAGGCTTATGGATAAAATACAATCAGCGGTCAGCAATCAGCCGGAACGAATGGGAAGCGCTCGAACTTCCTAAACTTCCGAAACTGACAGGCCAGCTGTTTGTTGGAATTAAGTTCGGAATTGACGGCGAAAACGTTGCGCTGGCAGTCGCCGCACGGACCGCAGACGGGAAGATATTCTCGGAAGTCGTCGGATGCAAGCCGATAAGAAACGGAATAAACTGGATTGTGCAGTTCCTTGCCCAAGCTGACTACCGTAAGGCAGTAGTGGACGGCAAGAACGGCGTGGATGTGCTGATGGACGCGGCAAAGGCCGAGCGCATTAAGCGCATCGAAACCGTAAACGTGTCGCAGATCATTAAGGCCAATTCAGTTTTTGATATGGCGATGGAGAACGGCACATTCCAGCACATGAAACAGTCGGCAGTTACTCAGGTCGTTACCAATTGCGAACGCCGCAAGATCGGCGCAAATGGCGGTCTCGGATACAAGTCGATGAAAGACGGTGCTGACATTGCATTGCTCGACAGCATGATCCTGGCCACATGGATTTGTTCGGAAATTAAGGCAGAAAAAGTAAAACAACATATCAGTTATTAAGGCATCTCTTCGGAGGTGCTTTTTTAATACTCATTTACGGATACCGACCGGAAATCGGGAAAGGAAAAATTAATATGGCAAACGAATTTACACCTATTGAGACACAGGAACAGCTCGACAAAGTGATCGGCGAGAGAGTAAGACGCGCAGAACGTCAGGCGGCGGAAAAATATGCCGACTATGACGACCTCAAGAAAGAAAACGCAAAGCTTACGGCGCAGATCCAGCAGCAGGCGGAAGCAATCAGCAAACACAATGCGACCGTCGCAGACCTCAACGCAAAGATCCACACATACGAGACGGACTCGGTAAAAACCCGCGTGGCTCTGGAGATTGGTCTGCCCTATCAGATGGCCTCACGGCTTACCGGTGATGATGAGAAGGCTATCCGGGCTGATGCTGAATCAATGGTCAAACTGATCGGCAATACTAAGCCGGTCGCACCGCTCGGGTCTTCCGAGCCAAACGTTAAAAACTCAGAGGCGTCCGCCTGGACATCGTTGTCGGCGGCGCTCAACCAGTAAAGGAGTATACAAATGGCTACTACACTTAAAGCTAATGCAAATTTTCCCGTAACTCTCGTATCGGAAATGTTTTCCAAAGTCGCCGGCAGGTCCGCGATCGCAAAGCTGAGTAGGCAGACACCCATCCCGTTCAATGGGATCGAAGAGTTTGTTTTTACGCTTGATTCCGAAGCACAGATCGTAGGAGAAGGCGAGGCGAAGGGTGCCGGCACGGCAGCCACGACACCGAAGGTAATTCGTCCGGTTAAATTCGTTTATCAGGCCCGCACATCTGACGAGTTCCTGCGCGCATCCGCGGAAGCAAGGATTCCTACGCTGCAGACATTCGCAGATGGATTCGCCAAGAAGATCTCCCGCGGCTTTGATATCGCGGCCTTCCATGGCCTTGAGCCCAAGAGCATGACGGATGCCTCCTTTAAGAGCACGAACAGCTTCGACGGACTCTGCACCGGCAACGACATCACCTATGCGGCAGCTTCGATCGATGACAACATTGACGCGGCTGTAGCGGCTGTCATGGCCGACAACGGTATCGTGACCGGCCTTGCGCTTTCCCCCGATGCAGGCGCGGCACTGTCTCATATCAAAGTAAACGGCGTCGTGCAGTTCCCTGAGTTCCGCTTCGGTCAGAACCCTGCGGCCTTCTACGGCATGGGATCCGATGTCAATCCGACCGTTTCCGTCAAGAAGCAGACGGACACCACCACCGTGCACGCGTACGTTGGTGACTTCCAGAATGCTTTCAAGTGGGGCTATGCGGCGAACATCCCGCTCGAGGTTATCGAGTATGGCGATCCTGACGGGGCCGGTCGCGACCTGAAGCAGTACAACGAGGTCTGTCTTCGTGCTGAAGCATATATCGGTTGGGGCATCCTTGATCCTGACAGCTTCGCGCGTATCAAGGCGACGACATGACGTACAGAAACGTTAAGACCGGCACAGTGATCAATGTGACTTGTAAGATTACAGGCAAAAACTGGGAACCGGTAAAGGCTCCCAGTAAAAAGCCTGCCAAGAAAGGAACATCGAAAAAAAATGAGTGATTTTGCTACGCTTACGGATGTGGTCACGCTGACGGGTAAAGAATATTCTGCGGAAGAGTCTGACCGGATTGAGGCGCTTTTGCCTCTTGTTTCTGATGCTCTCAGAATGGAAGCGCGTGCTGTAGGCAAGAATCTGGATGAGATGGTTAGTGCCGATTCTGCATACGCAAGCGTAGTAAAGATGGTCACAGTCGATGTCGTGGCTCGCGTCATGCGCCAGTCGATGGATGGTGAACCACTTTCGCAGGAATCTCAGAGCGGCCTCGGCTATTCATGGTCGGGCACTTATGCGGTCCCTGGCGGCGGAATCTCCGGCGCAATTATGAGGAACGATCTAAAACGGCTCGGATTAAGGCGTCAGCGGATAGGAGTTTATGAGATATGGGACGGCTCACAGGACGAAGCATAATTTTATATGACAAGGTAAAGGTGGGTATGGATGATTTCAATCACCCAATCTATACGGAGACGCCGATAACTGTCGAGAATGTCCTGATCGGTTCGCCTACTCCGCAGGAAGTCGTTGACACGCTGAACCTTACCGGAAAGCGCGCAGCGTATACGCTGGGGATCCCTAAGGGCGATACTCATATGTGGACGGACAGGCGTGTAGAGCTCCCGGCTGATTTCCCCGCAGGTAAATACCGCACGTTCGGTTATCCCGCCATCGGACAGGCAGAACTGGTCCCGCTGCAGTGGGGCAAGAATGTGATGGTGGAAAAATATGAGTGACTTCAAATTTGTCCTCAACCGTGCGGGCGTCCGTGAGCTCATGCAGTCGCAGGAAATGCAGGACGTGCTTGTAGAGTTCGCCGGGCAGGTCGCCGAGCGGGCCGGTGACGGTTACGACGTTTACATCGGTGTAAATCGTGCGAATGTGTCAGTCGGAACAGCAACCGAAGAGGCAATGGCGGACAACCTTGATCACAACACGTTAGAAAAGAGCATACGATGATTGAACAGATCGTACTTGAATATTTAAATGAGCATATCGACGTTCCGGTATTTATGGAGCTTCCAGAGGTTCCCTCTGAGGATTATCCAACAATGCCGGAGCGTTTTATTTTGCTCGAGAAAGTTGGCGGCGGCTTGAATGATCAGATTGATTCCGGCTCGATCGCCGTGCAGTCTTACTCGCTTAACTCGCTATATGAGGCGGCAAGCCTCGACGAAGAGATGCGCAATGTTATGTTCGGAATGGTTGCGCTGAACAGTATCAGCGAGATAAGGCTGGCATCTAACTATAACCATACGGACGTCCGTACCAAACGGTACAGATACCAGTCCGTGTTCGAAATCCACTTTTAAGGAGGCTTAAAAATGGCTGGAACAGCAACAAATGTAACGGCAGGCAAGCCGAGACCGGCAGGCGCAGTATTCTCCGCTCCAATCGGCACGACCGCGCCCACAGATGCGACGTCTGCACTTGGCGCCGCGTTCAAGGATAACGGCTTTGTGTCCTCTGATGGTGTTACGCGCAGCATTTCCAAATCCACCACTTCCATCAAGGAATGGGGCAATGGAACAGTGCTGATTACGGAAGACGAGAAGACCGTCACGGTCAAGCTGAAACTGATCGAATATCTCAATGCAGATGTACAGGGGCTTGTACATGGTGAGGGAAACGTCACTGGCGCACTCGCCACTGGCATGCACGTCGAAATCAATGACGATGAGGCAGAGGAACACATCTTTGTTATCGATCAGATTATGAAGGGCGGAATTCCGCAGAGAATGGTCATCAACAGGGGCGTTATCACCGAGATCGGTGACACGACTTACAAGGGCAACGATGCAGTTGCTTATGACCTTACCATCACCGCTATGACACCTGATGGCGGCGGCAACAAGATCGATGAATACATCGGAGGATAATCTGCATGATCAATATCACAATGGGGGACGGTTTCAAGATCCATTTAGACGAGAATGTCTTTGACGATTTTGAGCTTGTAGAGTTGTATGCAAAGGTCGCGAAGAATCCTATCTGGATTGGAGACCTTGCGGAAAAACTGCTCGGAGCAGAACAGAAAAAGGCGCTTATCGAACATCTGAGAGATGAAAACGGCAAGGTTCGCACTACTGCCGTGATGACTGCGCTCAAAGAGATCGAAGAGGCTATCCCCGCAGTAAAAAACTGAGGATCCTCAGCGACATGATGGCAAAATACCCCGACGAACTCACCTGCGATATGGCGGAGACGTACGGGGTTTTTGACATTAAGAGGGTCCCAGTGAAGTTACTGGCGGCTCTCGCTGTCGGGCTGAGGGACGATTCACGAGTAATGATGGCGAAGCGCGGCGCTCTTGTGGACACAAAGACAATACTGCTCGCAAAACTGCTCGATATGCTTAGCGGCACTGAATCAGACAGCCCGCAGTCATTGACGGCAAAGTGTTTCGTAGAACAGCCGACTGGATCCACGACAGCGCCACAGGGAAAATACGAAACATTCGATAGCCCGGAAGCTTATAAGAAGCGCTGGGCGGAAGTAACGAGGAATTAATATGGCTACACTGGGACAGGCTTATGTGCAGATTGTTCCGTCTGCCGATGGCATATCGAATTCGATCAGCAGTGTCCTGAGCGGGCCTGCGGATACAGCCGGACAGGAAGCCGGAAGCACTTTTGGCAGTAGCTTCGGCGATAAGATGAAAAACGGACTGCTTATAGCCGGCGCTGGCATTGCGGCATTTGGTGCGACTGCGGGTGTGGCACTCGGCAAAAGCATTTCCGATGTAAGTAAATACGGCGACCATGTTGATAAGATGTCGCAGAAGATTGGATTCAGTGCGGAAGGCTTCCAGAAATGGGATTATGTGCTGAATCGTGCGGGCACGTCTATCGACAGCATGGCGCCCGTTATGAAGACATTAAGCAATGCAGCGGTAAGCAACTCGGATGCGTTCCAAAAGTTAGGAATCAGCCAGGAAGAAGTTGCGAATATGTCGCAGGAAGAACTCTTCGGCAGGACCATACAGGCGCTGTCCGGCATGGAAGAAGGCGCGGAGAGAACCGCACTTGCTTCCAAGCTGTTAGGACGTGGCGCTTCCGAACTTGCTCCGCTGATCAACGGCGGCACAGAAGCCATCGAGGAACAGATGAAGATGGCGGAAGAGTACGGCATGGTCATGTCTGACGATGCGGTCAAGGCGTCTGCGGACTTCGTGGATGCTCAGACGACTCTGCAAGGCACTTTGACAGGACTCAAAAACAAAGTGACGGCCGATTTCCTGCCTGCTGCCACCGATGTCGTAAATGGTCTCGCTATGATGGCATCGGGCGACTTCATGGGCGGTTTTGCTCTGATTGAGCAAGGCGTCGGGGAGTTTATCGGAAACATTGCTTCCAAAGTGCCCGAAATGGTCACAAAGGGCGGCGAAATGCTTGTCGGATTCATTCAAGGGCTTACGGAGAAAATCCCCGAAATGGCGCTTGCGGCAGCCGATGCGATACGAAGCTTCGCGGAAGGATTCGGACAGGATTCTGAGGGCGGAATGGAGCTGATCGCCAAGGCGGGCGAGATGATGGTAGCACTTGGCGGCGCCTTGATGGATGCTGCAGGTGCACTCATTCCGGCAGTAGTAGAGCTGATCTGGAACTTCTTCTCACAGACAGACTGGGTAGGCTTGGCGCTGTCAGTCGGACAGGCAGTGTTTGACGGCTTCGCGGAGATCTTCCCGCAGGCAGTCGAATATATCGGTGAAGTTGTTGCGGACATCATGGACGTGCTCGGCTTCCACGGCCTTGCGGAGAGTGTTCGTACCTGCTTCGAGGACATTCAGAAGAAAATCACTGGTCCGATTGAATCGGCTAGGGACCTTGTAGACAAGGCAGTAGCGAAGATTAAAGGCTTCTTCCCGATTGATGTTGGAAAGATACTGGACGACATCAAACTCCCGCATTTCACTGTGGACGGCGGAGAATTCCCGTACGGTGTCGGCGGCAAGGGCTCAATGCCTTCTTTCGATGTCGAATGGTACGCAAACGGCGGTATCATTAACCGTCCGTCGCTCATCGGCGCAGGTGAAGCAGGTCCCGAGGCAGTCGTTCCGCTGTCTGCGAACCGCTTAAAGCCTCTTACGGATGCTATCGCAGAAGCAGACGCACGGAACAACGAAAAGCTCTTAAACGGCATGTATCAGGTGTTTACAATGGCGCTGAGGGAAGCAGACATTAATGTGACTATCGGGCGTCGTGACTTCCAGAGATCACTGAGAGAGGCAGGTGCATTATGAAAAAACAGATAACGTACATTGCCTCTTCCGGGAACAGATACAACCTGACGGCAAACGGCGCATTACACCGTACAGCCAATTATTACAATTGGGCTTGGGATGTCGTAGGCACTAATCTGCAGTACGGCGTCCGTGTGTCCGACTTCTCCCGCAAGCCTGCAGAATATGATGCGGAAATAATCGTCTATGGAACACCTGCGGAGCGCAGAAGATTCCTTACAATGTTTCACTATGACATTGAGAACGACATAAGGAAGAAGAAGCCGGGAAGGTTCGTGTGGGGCGATTACTACATCGACTGCTATATCAGGCAATCACAGACGAACCCCGCTGAGACGTGGCAGTATCTCAGCAATGCGATACATATATATGCGCCTTACCCTTTCTGGGTACAGGAGAAGCAGATCACTCTGCCGACATCGAGCGAGCAAACGAGCGAGTTCTTAGATTTTCCTTTTGACTTCCCGTTTGATTTCACTGCTCCTGCAGTCGGGTCAAAGACCATCGCATCTGACTTCCCTTTTGACAGCGAATTTCGCATGGTCATCTACGGGCAGGCAGTCAATCCACGAATCACGATTAATGGTTATCCGTATGTTCTGTATACGACTATCCCGCAAGGCGCTTATGTCATCATCGACAGCCGGGCGCACACAATCACCCAGTACAACACGGACGGCACGCAGTCGAATATGTTTAATTTCAGGAATAAGACCGACAGCATCTTCCGGAAGATTCCAGGCGGTAATCTGACAATCTCATGGGATGCCTCTTTCGGCGCCGACATCACCATATTCCAAGAGAAATCAGAACCCGAATTCGAGGAGGTAGTTGAATGAGCGAAGTGATTGTAGCCGATAGCAACGGCGTAGAGCTCAGGGCGGTCCTCTTCCGGGAATATGACTTTGAAATTGGTGACAAAGAAAACAGTTTCTTAGTAACCTGTAACCGTTCGGAATGGGAGAACGTGCCCAGCAATGCGCGCGTATACATTCCCGGCACAGAATACGGCGGGATATATAAACGACTCGAATCAGACACGCGCAGCAATGCGGTGGCAGTTGGCGGGTACACTTGGCGCGGAATGCTCCAGAACAAGGTGCTCTGCCCGCCGTCTGGACAGGCATATGCGACTGATTCGGGAGAGTTAAATCAGATATTAGCTCGGAGAGTGTCAGAGGCACTCCCCGGGCTTTTTGTTGGGTCTGAGGAATCTACGGGTGTAACGGTAAGTTACCAGTACGGCAGATATGTGACACTGTACGACGGCCTCAAGGAAATGCTCCGCTCTGTTGGGTACCGGATGAGGATCCAGTACGATCAGGAGCAGTGCAAGGTGGTTGTAGATGCCGTGCCGATCGAGGACTACTCCGCACAGATTGAGTATTCGAGCGACATGAATGCGAATTACTCGATGGTAATCGACAAAATGGGCGTGAATCACCTCATCTGTCTCGGAAATGGCGAACTGCAGAACAGGACAGTGGTCCACTTGTATGCGGATGTAAACGGCGTGATCAGCCAGACACAGACCCAGTTCGGTGTTGACGAAGTTACGGACGTTTATGATTATGCGGGTGCTGAACGCGAAACACTCATCGAGTCCGGTACGGATCAGATGATTGCGAACGCAAGCAAAAACGAATTCGCGATTGATCTCGAATCTGCTCAGGATGTGGCAGTCGGTGACATTGTTGGATGCCGTGATTACATCACCGGCAACACCATGACCGCGCCGATCACGGTGAAGATCGTGAAATGGCAGAACGGATTCGAGAAGGTTGAGTATCAGCTGTCTGAAGAGGTCACAGTAGAACAGACGCCAGTCAGCCTTATGGCGCTGTCGGCACCGGAAGAAATGATAGAAACAGAAACACCTCAAGACGAAGAAGATCTGGAGGACGAATCAATATGATGAAAATTATTACAGGTTACGGTGCGGGCCCGCACGTTACGGAACAACAGTTTCGCAATCAGAATATGGGCACGTTCGGAAGCGGAACATATATCCTCGATGTCGGGTCGAAAATGGCTGCTACAGTCGTTTCTGCGACTGAGATAACCATTGCAGACGGCATTATGATCGGAGAAGGAAATACCGCAGAGATCCCCTACGGCACATCCGAGACGCTGACCATTGAGAACGGCAGTCAGGGCATGCTCCGAACGGACCTGATCGTGGCGAGATACACAAAGAATGCAAGCACATCCGTTGAAAGCATGTCGCTGGTAGTTATTAAAGGAACGCCTGCAGCATCGAATCCCGCTACTCCCGCATACAATGAGGGGCGGATCGTAGATGGCGACAACCCTGTTGATTTCCCTTTGTATCAGGTCAATCTTGATGGTATCAGTATTACATCGGTTGACCCGCTTGTAAGCACGGTAAGCATACTGGATGCGATTACGAACTTGCAGAGCACGGTTACGAACTTGCAGAGCACTGTCAGTAATACAAAACTGATGGTCGTCAATGCACCGCTCGGCACTCTGGCATTTAACAGCGCGGGCGCGGCGGGTGGAACGATTAGCGTGGCGCAGTACATCCCGTCAGGGTATACGATGATTGGAGTGATTCCCGCATCGAGCGGATATTTTGGGGCATATTTCTATACGTGTGCGGGTGCAAGTCCAACAACCGTATATGTCCAGTTGATGCGAATCAGTGGCACACAGGCAAGCACATCGCCAGTCGTGAAACTGCTCTGTGCGAAGAATCTGTAAGGGGGTGAGGATATGTCATTAACGATTATTGAGCGGAATGTGCAGTTAGATCTGTACGACCATGACCTTACTCCCTCTAAGATTAAGGCGATCGCACTTGATTCAAAGACAAGATACGTGGGTGCGGAAATTCACAACGGCGGGCAGACTTACGATGTTGGGCAGAATACGGGCGTTACGCTGACAATCATTCGCCCCGACAAGACAGGTGTGCAGATTACTGGCGAACCGTTCCAGTATACGGTCGGTGAGGGTGAGACTGTTTACGGTGCTTATGCAGAACTGACGCAGACTGCACTTGCAGTTAAGGGAACGCTGAGAGCGCAGTTTATGCTTACCAGTGGAGATCAAGTCCTTCGTACCGAAATCTTCACCGTCAACTGCGGAGAAGCCCTTGACGCATCAACGAACGAGTGGGCAGGAGAGTATCAGGGATATAACCTTGATGAACTGGTTCAGTCCGTCAGCTCTGCGGTGGCTACTGTAGAGGAAATGGAGCCGGATGTTGCTGCGCTAAAAGAAAATTTACAGGACATCTCTGAGTCATCGGATAACCTCTTTGACGGGAATGTAGTCAATCTTGGGTACTCCAGTGGCAAGGTAGCATCTGACCCCAGTTACAGAGCATTTTACTGGTCTGTTTCCAATGGCGAAACCTATACGCTTTCCAGAAGGAACACGACTGACTTTAACAGATTCCGTGTTGGCTTTACCAGAGAGCTACCTGCCGCTGGTGTTCTTGTATATAAAGATGATGGAACGCAGTACACGCCTACTTCCGAAGGCGATTCTCTTACCGTTCAGACCGTTACCGTCCCAGATAGATATGAATTTAAATATGCTATGGTTTACCTGTCAAACTCCGGACAGACTATTGATGACTCATGTAGGCTGATGATCAACAAGGGCAGTACGGCTCTTGAGTGGGAGGCATACTTTGAGAAAACTGCGGTCGACAGGGTAGCAAGGGAAAAGATCGCTGAGTTTGACGGCAATGTTGGAATCATTCAGAGGAATGGCATTGCGGAAACGACAAACAAACTCCAACAGCTTAATCGTCCGACAAGGACAGGGGGCAGGACTCTTGGAGCTGCTCCGTTATGCCTGTTGCATTTCAGTGATATTCATGGTGATAAAAAGCGGTTGCAGAACATCCTTGATTTCAAGGAATACTACTCTGATTACATTGCCGACATAATCCACACTGGTGATATGGTCAGATACTATTCTACCGATGGCATTGACTTCTGGAATGAGGTGGAGGGTGCTGAGAACATCCTAAACTGCATCGGCAATCATGACACATTAGTCGGTAGCACGTGGATCGGCATGACGATGGAAGAAGCGTACACGACTTACTTTGCGCCGTATATCTCCAATTGGGGAGTGGTCAGTACATCTGGCAATACCTATTACTACAAGGACTATACCGATAACAAAGTGCGGCTCATCGTCTTGGACATCATGCACCAGTCTGCGGATCAATTAACGTGGTTTGTGTCTACTCTGGCAAGCGCAAAGACGGCAGGACTCCATGTCATCGTGGCAGTACACTCCAGACCGCACTGGCAGTTTACATCGCATCAGACCGCATGGGATGACAAACCGCTCGTACCGTCTTACACGGCAGGGTACAGTGATACGTCAGCTTCAACATATCCCGAAAACCTTGCTGATGATTATGCGGATGCAGTTGACGATTTCATGACTGGCGGTGGGTATTTTATCTGTTGGATTCACGGCCACACGCATCACAAGATGTTTGCACAGTTGCAGACACATCCTAATCAGCTTGATGTATCCGTAGAGAACGCAAGTATCCCAAATTTCGCATGGACGTATGTCAAGGCACGGATTGAGAATACAAAATCTGAGGATTGCTTCAACGTCATCGGCATTGACACGGATTCCAAGGTGTTGAGAATTATGACTGTGGGTGCTACGTATGACAGATTTATGCGACACGCAGATACCATCGCATATAACTACGATACCCACACGTTACTGACATAAAAGGGGGTGACCAATGACAAAAATAATCATCGGAACAACTCCGACAATTACATACAAATTCAAGGTTGTTGCCGTTGCTGACATCACCAAAGCAATTCTCACGATTAAAGAGCGAGGTACAACTCTTATAGAAAAAACCCTTGCCGATGCAACAGTCGGAGAGAATACGCTCTCATGGACACTGACTCAGGAAGAAACACTTGCGATAGGAGCAAGAGGTGCAAGCATCATGCTCAACTGGCTTACTACGGACGGAGTGCGTGGAGCAAGCCGTGAAGAAGTCGTAAACGGAGTGAATAACCACATCAGGGAGGTGATGACATGAACTCCCACAAAGAGATAGTGCTAGACGGTGAGTTGTCACTGAATATCCCAATGGATGGAGAGGTCGGCACTGTCACGAAGGTGGTAGAACATGACCTTCCGACATACACAGGCGAAACGGTCATCACTCCGTCAACCACAGAACAGGTGCTTAACACGGCAGATAAGGTCGTGACACGAAACATAGTCATCAATCCGATTCCGTCCAATTACGGACTTATCACATGGAACGGGTCAACACTCACAGTATCATAAGGAGTTTAATTATGGCACAGAATGTAATAATCAATGGCGTAACCTATCCGAATGTTCCTGAGGTCGATATTCCTAAGGCTGGCGGTGGTTCAGCGAAGTTCTACGATGCTTCGGGAGCAGACCTTACTGCGGCAGATTTAAGGAACGGAAAGAAGGCTGTAGGTGCTGAAGGCGAGATTACTGGTAACATGACCGAGAAGTCAGCGGCAAGCTACAATCCGTCTACTACGGATCAAATCATCAATGCTAACCAGTACCTTGCAGGGGCACAGACAATTAAGAAGGTCACCGTATCCAATCTGCTCGCTCAGTATATTGCGCAGGGAGTTACGGTCAAGGTTGGTTGCGAAGCCGATGACGATGCAATAGCATCTGTTACTGGTTCACTGTCATCCGTTGTCGTTTCTCAGGATTCCACAACTAAGGTTCTCAGCATCTCATAAGGAGTCACAGACATGGCACAGAATATAACTTTATTGGGAGCGTCCTATACTGCTGTGCCAGCTGTAACGCTTCCAAAGACAGGCGGCGGGACTGCTACGTTTTCTGACCCGTCCATAACAACCGCTGTCGAATCCGATGTAGCGGAAGGTAAGACTTTTCTCCTTGCAGATGGGTCAATAGGGATTGGCACGGCATCAGGCGGCGGTGATGAGCCTAGTGAACCTACATATGAAACGTATTTCGATGACTCGATAACAGTTGGCGAAAATGGCATTTCCATAGCATCACTTGCCGATTTATATTTTGCGGATGGCGAAACATGGAGAGTAACGTGGGACGGCGTGGAATATATCTGTACTACTACGCAGTATCAGGGATGGTTATGGACTGTCGGCAATCAAAGTCTTGCGTCTACCGATGACGGAATAAACGAGCCTTTCCTTCTGTACAACTACGGCGGCGGAGCGATGAACGGCAACGCACGAACAGAGGGAACGCACACGCTGAAACTCGAAAAACAAACATCGAGCGGTGGCGGTGGTAGTTCGACCAATCCTCTAAGCGGAAAGATTCTTGCGACAACTGGTGATAGCATAGCGGCAGGGGCAGGAAATAACGGAACTGGATACCCCGAAATCGTAGCATCCGACAATAGCATGACCGTGCAAAATATCGCCGTAGGCGGTGGCACTGTCGCATATGTTAATGCCAACACATTTTGCATCAGCCGAAGCATTTCAAGTATGCGTTCGGATGCGGACTTCGTGTTGTTGGAAGGCGGCGGCAACGATGCTGATAGTGCGGTGCCACTTGGAACATTATCTAGCGGTTACACGGCAACTTTGGACGATACTACTTTTGCAGGTGCGATTGAGTCGATGTTCAAAGCCGCACTTGCGAGATTCCCCGATAAAAAAATTGGATATGTGTTTATCCATAAGTGTGCAAGCCTTTTCGACTCAAGAGTAAGCAACTCTTACTATGATATGGCAAAATCTGCTTGCGAAAAATGGGGTATCCCGTACCTTGATTTGAATACGCAAGTACCGCCGCTGAATTATATCGCAGACTTAAAAACTACATATACCGCAAACGGTGACGGCTATCACCCGAATGAGTTAGGTTATAGAACTTTCTACGTTCCAAAAATCACGGCATTTCTGAATACGATGCTGACGGACAACTCCTTAATCAATAAGATTGTTACCGCAAACGGCACATATTCTGCAGAGGACGATGACGCAGACGGATATTCAAGTGTGACGGTTAATGTGCCGAGCGGTGGCTCATCAGCTTGGACTAAGGTTGCGGAAACAACGTATCAAGTCAGTACGACAACTACATCGGCGGCAACTGTAGATACATGGGCAACAGGGCATAGTGAGATATGGACAAGTTCTAAATGGGTATATGTGCGTGTTAGGGACACGGCGGGAAAAAGAAACGATCATTTTTACGGAAGTGATCAGGTTTTCTATAACGTAAATGTTGTCAATGGAACAAGCGCAACAAGCGCAACTACCGCATTACACATTAGTACACGTTATTCGAATAATGCTTTTGCAACATCTTCTGCGGCAGGTACAACTGGTTATGGCGTATACGCCGATACGCTCTATTCCGATGGCAGTATCCGAATCCGACGGCGTTACAATTCCGGCGCTTCCCTAACCATCGACGGCACATACAAGGTCGAAGTCTACCTTCTTGACCCGGCAGGCGGAGTACCAATTTTCGAATAACAAGAAAGGAGAAGCACAATGTTCCAATACTACATTACAGAAGTCCGCAAGACTACAACAGGCGAATTTGAACATGATAACTTTTGGGTCTATGACGAGGACGAGCAGACGGCAAGACTGAAGGGTGAAGGCAAGTTCCATGAAGTTCTGTCGAGAGCGGCAACATCCACATTCGCGGAGCATGGAGCGATCCTGTTTACATCCACCTGCTACCCTATCAAGCATGAGTGCTATGTGCATGGGGCAGAGGATGAATCTGACGGGGGGTAACGATGCCTAATACCAACACAGATGATTACCAAATGATCCAAAGAGCCGTTGATGCCGGCGAACCTGTTTATCTGTCAGCAGGAGAATATGTTATAAACGAACCGATTGTGATAGACGGGAAATCCTTTTGGGCTTTCCACGCAGGAGATGCTACGATCCGATACACAGGAGAAGGATATGCTATCAGAGTCCTGATGGCCGAAAACTGCCGCATTGAAATCGGTGCTATCATCGCACCAAATGGCGGAGGAATAGAGTTCTGTTCCTCAAGCGGAGACAGTTGGAATCAGTACATCCGATTCGATTTTAACTACATCCGATGCAAAACAGACTGCATCCACATCGAGGTGTCTAATGGCGGATGGAGCAATGAAAACCAAATCTACGGTGGGCGATTTGCGGCAGGCGAAAACGGGGTTTACCTGCATCACGCTGACGAGAATTACACCAATGGATGGAAATTCTATAATTGCGGAATCGAAGGAGTAACAAACGGCTTCTTGTTCGATTCGGGGCAGGGTTTTATCCATGATATGATCGTCATTGCTCCAAGATATGAAGAATCTCACAAAACGATTTTAAAAACAATCGGTAGTGTATTCGATTGTTTATGGATCGGTACGAGCGTATTTAGACCGACTGCTATTGATTGTTCAACTGGCACATCACGTTTTGAAATTCTCGCTCCGATAAGAACGATATGGGACGGTGAATTGATCAGGCACAGAGGTTGCATCATCAACGGCAAACTGATGGCTGAGAAAACAGAGTACGAAGCAGTTAAATAACCGCCCGTCACGGTCAGAATATGACGGACTTGTAAGTATTAACCAGAGGGCAGAGAAATCTGCTCTCTTTTCATTATGAGGACAAACCAATGCAAGCATATATCGAGGTACTTCAAAACTTCCGTTTCCGCAATGAGTGGTGGATTCTCGTTCTCCCCATCTCCCTCATGGTAATCGATGTAATCACAGGGCTGCTTAAAGCGTTCCTTACCAAAACATTCCAGTCCTCAATCCTGAGGGCAGGTGGATGTAAGAAAGCGGGCGAGGTTGCGGTGTTGGGAGTTGGCGAACTGTTCACCTGTGCGCTCGTCCTGCCAGATTACGTGATGATCCTTGTGTCGGCGTATATCGTGTTCATGGAGTTTATGAGCATTATGGAAAACGTGGACAAGTTAGGGGTGCCGATTCCCGCTTTTGTGCGTGATGTGGTCAACAACGTAGATGACCAGTTATCTAATCATCATCTCAGTGACAAAGACATCGCAGACATTAAAGCCCTCATTGAGGCGAACAAAGCAGATGAATACATGGAAAAACTAAGACAGAAACAGTAATAATGTGAGGCCCTCCGGGGCCTCATTTTTTATATGGAGGTGAAGCATGTTTACCGGATATTTTCCTAAATTCACACTTCCATCCGGGAAGAGTGATGCCAGACACGGTGACGGACTGGCCATGATCTGCAACGGACAGAGCATGCTGGTGGATGGTTTTGAAGGTGGTGAACCTACCAAGAGGATGATCACCTGGCTGAAGACCAATGGTGTGAAGACCATAGATGTAGCTGTGCTTACTCACTATCATTATGACCACTACAATGGCCTGCTTCAGATTGAAGCGGATCCGGACCTGCACATTGATCTTGTGTACTGCTATGATCCCAGGACACTGCTCCATGGTGTGGACAACAGCTCCAATGGAAGATCTGTAAAGGAAGACATAGCAAATGCTTATGCATGGATCCGCAAGATGCAGTCCTATGGCACCAGGGTGAAATGGATGGACAGAGGTGATGTGCTGAAGTTTGGTGACATCACATGGAGGATCTACAGAGACCAGCCAAAGTCATTTACGCATCTTGATGACGGCCGTGCTTATGCATTTGTCAATGATGGCAGCCTGATCCTCTGGTCTCCTGAGATTGAGCTGCTTCTTGGTGGTGACGGTCCTAATGATCTTGAAAATGCTATCAGATGGTTTGGTGCAAAAGTCAGCGGATACGATGTCTCCCACCATGGGAACAACTGCAGCCAGCATAATGCACTGGCGCTGAAGAGTGCCGGCTGTGTGGTAGCATGGCAGTCTTGTATTGAGAGGCCCGGAGCCGGCACCACAGGGTGGACAGAGTACGGATCCAGGAGAGTCAAGCAGCAGGGAGTGCCGGTATGGCAGCAGGACCAGGACATCATCATCACGGCCGGAGCCGGGAAGATCATATTTACCCAGGGGAGCAGGACGATCAGCAAGGGTGTGCCATACCATGGAGAGATCAAAGAGGGATGGGTGCACAATGCCAAAGGCTGGTGGTACAGGTACAAGGACGGATCCTGGGCAGTAGGCTGGGCCAAGCTCAGATGGAGCAAGGGAGAAAACTGGTTCTTCTTTGACAGCAGGGGATACATGGTGACTGGCTGGCATTACTTCAAGTGGAGTAAGGGTGCCAACTGGTTTTACTTTGACAAGACATCAGGTGCCATGAGGACCGGATGGATCTATGATGGTGGACTGTGGTACTACCTGGATCCTGAGAATGGTGCCATGCACACCGGGTGGATTGACTGGAAGGGCCGGAAGTGTTACCTGGAGCCGGTGTCCGGCAAAGTGCAGGGACATGCCTACAGAAATGAGGTAGCTGTCATAGACGGCAGGTCCTACAGTTTTGATAATGACTGCTATGCTACAGAGATCTCTGCTACCACGGCCAGTGTAGTCAAGCCGGGAGCCAAAGTCATTGATATCTCAGAATTCCAGCCGGAAAGCATTGACTGGTCCAGGATCAAGGCCGGAGGCTATGCGGTCATTGTAAGGATAGGGCTGAGAGGATCTGTGCCTCATACAGACAGATACCGCAAGGTGGGATATGACAAACACTTTAAGGCCTACATCAATGGTGTCATCGCTGCCGGCATCCCTTACTCTGTGTACTTCTTCCCTACACCAATGAGTGATCAGGAAGCAGATCAGGAAGCAGACTGGATCATCATGAATGTGGCCGGACTGGATCTGAGCATGCCGCTGTTCCTGGACTCTGAGAGAGTGCCCGGAGGTGTGGCCAATGATATCAGCACAGCTGACAGAACACGCTACCTGAAGCGGATCACTGACAAACTGGTGGCTGCTGGTATTCCCTGTGGCATCTATGCGTCCACATCCTGGCTGCAGCATCAGGTCAACATGGAGCAGCTCCAGCAGCAGGTCCGGGATAACACATGGTGTGCCCAGTACAGTACCAAGTGCACCTATGATGGTGTGTATGCCATGTGGCAGTACAGCAGCAAAGCAAATGTTGATGGTATCAATGGAAATGTTGATATCTCTGAGGTAAAGAGATCCTTTAACATGTCCTGCAGGAAGACTGCACCAAAGACAGATGCCATAGCCAAGGATAATGTGAGGATCTTCCCTACCACGAATCCGGTCAAGATCTCTAACAGTGGATCTGATGAGCATGGCAACTATATGGGAGGCGCTGCAGGAGACAATACCGGGAAGGAGTGGTACATCCGTGACTGGTATAACAGGCCATGGAACTGTGTGCTGAGGCATCCGGATCCGGCAGTGAGGGCCTGCATCGCAGATCTTGCCACCAAGGCAGCCAATAACAACAGGATCGGATATGACCAGTACCAGCGTCAGACATACTGGACAGAACTGCAGAAGGTGGGCTATGATCCCTCTAAGATCACCACAGCATGTGAAGCTGACTGCTCTGCAGGCGTGATCGCGAACATTAAAGCGGCCGGTTATATCCTCAACAGACCGGAACTGCAGAATATCACCTGCACATACACGGGCAATATGAGAGCAGGACTAAAGGCTGCGGGCTTTGCTTGCCTCACGGACTCGAAGTATCTGACAAGCTCCGCCTACCTGGTGGCCGGAGATGTACTGCTCAATGATAAGCATCACACAGCCACGGCCGTAACAAACGGCATACAGTCAGACGGGAGTACGCCTAAGGCGGCGACCATGCCGCTCATCAAGAAGGGGAGCAAGGGCTCCGCAGTGCTTCAGCTGCAGAAGATGCTCAATGCCAAAGGATATAAACTCACAGAGGACGGAGACTTCGGAAGCAAGACAGAGGCAGCGGTTAAAGCATACCAGAAGGCAAACGGCCTCGAAGTTGACGGAGAAGTCGGCCCGATGACGTGGGGAGTCCTTTTCAAATAGGGAGAAGAACGTCAACGCGCGCGAACGTTTTTCACTATATGAGCCTTGCGGGAGTAAAGTCCTGTGAGGCTCTTTTTTTGTGCTATCAATGTACGACTACAGTAGTATAAATATTATCAAGTATTGGGCTGAAAGTGGTTAAATTCTATCATGGTATTATACGACTACAGTAGTATAATAATATCATAAGGAACAGGAAATAAACCACTAAAGAAAAGGAGATACAAAATGAAGGAAATGATTAACATGATCGCAAAGGCCTACATCGAAGTTTACGGCATCGAGAAATGGAATAGCCTCTCTGATAAAGAAAAGCACGATGTGGTGATGTTCATTGCAAACGACCTCAACAACAGATTGGACTGATTGCGAGTCAGTAACTCGATAACATAGTTTCAAGGGGAGGTGCAAAGCCTCCCCGGAAAGGAAAAGAAATGACAGACGTAAAGAGATGGAATGTACAGTATGACCACAAAGACGGAAGAAGTGGTGTGGTCGAGGTCGTGACTGAAATCAAGAAATCTGGTGGTTTCAGCTACGGAAACGGAAAGGGCGGCGCGTTGATTGTGGACGGATACCCGCACGGTTACGACCTGAGGTATTGCAGTGGAAACCTTCACATGGTAATGATCAAGCAGTATTTCGGGGAAGGCCTTATCGTAGCAACAGAGATTTGACAAACAGCAAGCGGGGGTTCACAGCCCCCGCATACATAACAAAATGGAGGTACATTATGACAACACAGTTACAGTTACGCAGACAGGGCGCAGGCATGAGTCAGTCGGAACTGGCAAAGGCGGCAGAGATGTCTGTCCGCACTCTCCAATCACTGGAAACAGGCGCCCGCAATATCGACAAGGTGGCAGTCCTTACCGCCCTTAAACTGGCAAGGGCACTTGAGTGCAACATCGAGGACATTCTCGACTGGTCGGAGTGATTTGGAACGCATTTCGGCACAACTGCCATATACGTACGTATACATGCCGACTTTGTGCGGGTTCGACCCCCGCTGCCGGCAGTGGAATACCCCGTAAGACGCTGTATTTGGCGTTTTGCGGGGCTTTTTTATTTGGAATGAGGAAACTATTGGAATGGATTTTGGAACGCTGAAACAGCGTATATGTCGGTCGGCGTGACCTTATCTTCCAAAGCATGACGATAGATTGACTGCATGACTGACGGAGTAGACCAACCGCCACGTTGCATTATGTAGGCATCGGGGATGTTGAGGTAGTGGAGATAGGACGCATGGAAGTGCCTGAGCGAGTGGAAGCAGTACGGCGGTATGCCGAGATTTCTCTGCTTCTTCCAGAACCTATTGGATACCTGAGACGGAAGCAGATGGGTGATATATCCTTGCGCCTGTATCCGCTCAATGACAAAGTGCGGGAGCAGGACGGAGCGGACACTGGAAGCGGTTTTCGGGTCCTTAGTGACCCATGCACCCGACGGATCACGGACGACCGCTCTGCTGATATGCACGAAGTCCCCGTCTATGTCTGACATACGGAGTGCGCAGATTTCGCCACGACGTAAGCCACCGTAAGCCGCCAACATGATAGGGATTTCCAACTCAGTATTGCGGAAGATTTGAAGCAGACCCTTTACTTCCAACTCAGTCGGAACATGGACGCGCTTCGATGATACGCCCGTCAGTTTGCCCGCTGACTTGCCTGTGCATGCGTGGATAAAATTAACATAATTTCGTTTAGTTTTGAGTGTCCGTAGTGGGCGGACAATATCGGAAACGTCCTGTTCGGTGATTGCGGAAAGTCGTTTATTGGCGATGCGGGGCGTTCGTTCCTCTATCATCCTAATCATGCCGTTATAACTGCGCACAGTGGACGGAGAGAGCCTTTCTTCGTTCTCTGCTACATACTCCCGCATACGTTCCAAAAGTGTCGGATTGTCCATTTTACGGCGGTAGTCGTCGGCGAAGTCGGACGCCATGCGGACCACGGTCTTTTTGTCGGCGTGAGTGAACGAATAACTCTGCCCGTCAATCATCACTCTGACGTTCCAGGCACCCGATGGGAGGCGGCGGGGTTTCATTGGGCATCCTCTTTATAAACTATTTCGCCGTTTGCAAGGCACTCCACATCTATCTTCAATTCAGACGTAATCTTCAAAATATTTCGTATATTTGCTTTATCAACCCCACGCTTCAAGATACTGTCCAGTGTTGTCCACGGAAGGTCGATTTTCTTGCAGAACTCCGATAAACTGCCGTACCTTTCCAAAATCAGTTCTTTTAATTCGTGTTCAATGCTTTTCATATCATTACCCTCCTAATTCAAGAATATAACTAGAATATCGAAAAGTCAAAACGGAATGGCGAAAATTCAACATTCAATGTTGACAACCTCGAATTTTCGTGATACCTTTTACACGTACCACGAATTTTCGAGATTCCTAGAAAGGAGGGATTTAGTTGTTTCCGAACTTAGACGCAGAGATGGCAAGGCGCAAAATCACAAGAGCAGAACTTGCGGAAATGATCAAAGTGACGCCCGGCACGCTATCTCTGAAACTCAATGGCAAATCGCCGCTCACACTTGCGGAATGTATCAAAATCCGCGATGCAATCGACAAGACGCTGAAAATTGATTATCTGTTTTCGGCTGAATTGGCATCATGAACCCCTGCACCG
>Ga0326514_10000500_pt1 | contig 26680 bp, 41 predicted proteins | sample 3_2548_0518_D_FD_203653 | JGI IMG/M metagenome (GOLD analysis project Ga0326514, IMG submission 203653) | Bovine rumen microbial communities from UC Davis, California, United States - 3_2548_0518 | ecosystem: Host-associated > Mammals > Digestive system > Stomach > Rumen | place: USA... | reverse complement strand
GCGTCAAATACTGGAGACCGCAGCGTGGCGTCAAATACTGGAGACTGGAGCGTGGCGGCAAATACTGGATTCTACAGTATGGCGTCAAATACTGGATACAAAAGCGTGGCGTCAAATACTGGAGACCGCAGCGTGGCGTCAAATACTGGAGACCGCAGCGTGGCGTCAAATACTGGAGACTGCAGCGTGGCGGCAAATACTGGATTCCAAAGCGTAGCGTCAAATACTGGATGCAAAAGCGTGGCGTCAAATACTGGAGACTGCAGCGTGGCGGCAAATACTGGATGCGGCGGAATCGCAGTTGCCGTCGGAGCACATAGCTGCGCAAGCGCATCCTTGGGCGGCGCGATATGCTTGTGCGAATACCATAGTGACTCGCTTACAGCCATCAAGGCCGCCATTGTTGATGGCACCAGCATTAAAGCCGACACGCTCTATACGCTAATCAATGGAGAATTCGTTGAAGTTCGCGAATAAAACAGCGATCATAGTAAAGGACGTGACGACAACAGCGTCCTTTATAATTTTCAAAGGAGGAAAGACCATGAGAAACTTTACTTTCGGCATGAACGAACTTGGAGGACTCGGATTGCTTGGAGCGGCGGCATTCTTCGGATGGCAGTGCATCAAGCTGTACAAGACGGCAAAGAGGCTCGACATGACCATTGACGACCTGGCCAATCGCGAACCCGTCGATATTCAGCAGGCCATCGTGGACAAGGCGGTTGAAAGGGCCGTGGATCGCGAGGTGCATACCGCCGTCAGCGACACAGCAACCAAAATTCGCGTTCAAATGCAGGCCGACATGCGAAAGGAAATTCGCAAGGACGTTGACAACGCGTACGAGGAGCTGCGGGCTGAAGTCACCAAAAAGATCGCCGAGGAAGTCGCGGCAATTGATGTCGACGTACTTAAGAAGGAGGTTACGGAACAGGCCAGAGAAAAAATTGTCAAGAAGTTTGATGGAAGCCTCGACACCTTATTGGACGGCTTCAATCACAACCTTCGGAACGTGACGAGGATTTATGATGGCATATCTTCAGTCATGTCCGGCAACAAAAGCAATGGGCGGGAACTGTCGTTCCGGCTCGACTGAATACGGAGGGATCGCCATGGACTGGAAACTCATACTCAACGTGGCGCTTGCGGCAGTCGTCGCGGCGCCCGTCGTCATGTTTGTCGTTCGATGGGCTATCGAGGAGTATTTCTACTCAAAGAAAGCGTTCGTTTCATTTCTGGCCGAACAAAGCCGGCACGACGCTCAGCTTGTCGGAGAACAAATGAAAAACGCAACCAAGGAGGCGGAAGCGCGCAATGAAGTTCAGACCAATAGTTAATTTTATCCGGAAGCACCTTACCAAAATCCTGGCAGGATGCGCAATTACGTCGGAAGCCATCGCCATGTATTTCATGCACAAGGAGGCCCCCGTCGTTCACGAAAAACTGAAGCAGCTTCCGGAAAACGCCACCGCGGTCGATAAAATCAAGACTGCAGCGCCTGTGTACCTTCCGGCATTTCTGATGATGCTGACGTCCATGGGCTGCATCGTCGGAGGGACCATCTACGGCGACCGTCAACAGGCCCTGCTGGCAAGTCTGTATTCAGCGTCCGAGGTCGCGCTGGCCAACTACCAGAAAAAGGTCGTCGAAAAACTCGGCGCCGACAAAGCCCAGGAACTGCACGATGACATCGCCAAGGATCTCATTGCCCAGAGGCCGGTCAACGATCTGAACATTTACGCGACCGGGAAGGGCGACCAGCTGTTCTATGATACGTTGAGCGGAAGATATTTCACCTCCACAAAAAATGAGGTAGAACAGGCTGAGATACGATACAACAAAAAGATTATCTCCCAGATGTGGCTCTCCGTGAACGACTGGTATGACGAGCTCGGGCTGGAGCATATCGGTCTTGGAGAGACCTGGGGCTGGAACGTCGACCACCTGCTGGAACTTGGATACAGTGCACAGGCTACGAATGACGGCAGAACATGCTGGGTGATCGGGTACTACGGATACCCGGTTCTGTACAAATAAACACGGAAAACGAGAGGAATCGAGGCATCGACGGTTCCTCTCTTTTCTTGCGTCATCTGATGAGAGCTGAAGGAGGAAACAATGAACATTACGCATAAATACGTTGGCTACGACAGATACTGGAATTTCAGCGGGATCGTTGAAATACTGAACTCCTATCGCCTTCCGGACATCAATGTGAAGGTAAAGGAAAAGAAAAACTTCAAGCGGGGGCTGGAAAGTGACGTCCCGCACATCAAAGGCTACAGAGGCGTTTCGTGGTGGAAGGAAGACGATCTCATAAGCTTTTTGAGCGAGGCGCTTCCCGGAAACGATTTCGAAGCGGCATTCAAGCTGGCGTATGACGGCGAAACGATCAAACGCTACGCTTCTATTGAGACCGTTACCCGCAACATCATTGACCTGATCCACCGAGCGGCATCGGAAATTGAAATGGCTCTGGACCCGTCCGAAAGCGTGCAGGTACGATCTGAACACTTTTCCGAAGCAGAACAAAATAACGACCTGATATCGTATCTAATTGATTTTCTTCCAAGAATGTCCAAACTTCGCCTGTACCACATGGGCTATTCAAACCGTGCACCAAGGCATATGCAGCTTGACACGCTGAAAAAATACATCGATGACGCCAAGCTCAGAGGACTGTATGACAACGAGACCGTTGATATTCTCAACGCCGCGCCCAAGAAGGAGGAATAATTATGGGCAATTACCGCGATTCGCTTATTATGGCCGTCCGGAGAGTCGGGGAAACCCTGGTGGAAAAAGCTGAAAACTTCGTTCCGACAGCGGAATACATGACGGATTTCAACATCGACATTCATTTCGAAAACGACGGAGGAATCGTCAGGCCCACCGTTCACATTACAAGCGACCACAATCTGTACGGAGGTGAGTTTGATTGAACGACAAAATCAAATACCTGGTTTCTCTTGCCGACCTGTACGACGCCGATCAGGGAAATTTCTCGGTTCTCTCCAGTCACATGCGAGACTGCTCCCTGGCGCTGTCAGATATTTACAACGACGTGTTTGAGCCGCTGTGCTTTGGAGGTGACGGCACATGAGGCCGGCAAAAACAAAATACTATCTTGACATTGCCGCGGCTGTTGCGGCAAGAAGCACGTGCCTCAGGCGACAATATGGAGCAATCATTGTCAAAAACGACATGGTATTGTCGACAGGGTATAACGGGTCGTCGAGAGGCAGGCTCAACTGCTGCGATCTCGGAGAATGCTGGAGGGAAGCGCACCATATTCCTCACGGCGAACAGTACGAGAAATGCCAGGCTGTTCACGCCGAAGCCAACGCCATCATCAGCGCGTCCAGACTGGACATGATCGGCGCGACGCTGTATCTGGCCGGATTTGAAAACGGCGAGCGCATTCAAAACCCAAGGCCCTGCGAAATGTGCCAAAGGCTTATAGAAAACGCCGGAATTATCAAGGTTGTAACGAAGGAGGACTAATCATGAGTCATTTTTGTGTGGCTGTTTTCACCCAAGACGGAACGGAAGAACAGGTAGTAAACGCTCTGACCCCGTTTGATGAAGAAGTCTCATCAGATCATATGGAATTTGCAGAGTTCGAAGAAGATGACGACTTTGAAGTATGCCCGATTACCGGAAAGCGCGGCTATTGGCGCAACCCCAACGCAAAATGGGACTGGTGGGTCGTCGGAGGAAGATGGAGGCAAATGCTCGAGCTCGTGAATGGCGAGAAAGTGAACGCCGGTCCTGTCAAGGATATGGTGTTCGGAGCCGAGCAAGTGCCCTTCGCTTTTCTGACAACGGAAGGAGTATGGTTTGAAAGAGGGGCGATGGGATGGTTCGGCATAAGCGACGAGACGATTGACAGCAGAACTCAGTTCACAAAAGACTGGAATGAGTATCTGGAAACGGCGAAAGCCAAAGATCTGTACATCACGATCGTCGACTGCCATATTTGAAAGGAGGAAAGTACCGTGGGCGGCACAAGAAATTCCGTAAGGGATGCTGAGATTTACAACAAGTATAAAAACGGCGCCAAAAAAATCGAGCTTTCCAAAGAATACGGGCTGAGCTACATGAGAATTGAGCAGATCATAAGATACCGGAAGGCCATTGAAGAACATAGCAATCCAAATTCCATGAACCGGCCGACCGAACGGGAAAAAGTGTTTCTGGCTATGATTCACACGCTCGGAGAAAGTCAAAGGCATATCATTTGCCGCCTGATGACAGGCTTCGATCGCCGATTCCTTGGAAAAACAAACATGAAACGCGTTCTCAGTCTGTCAAAAAACGATATTCTTGATATGCGCGGATGCGGAGACAAAGCCGCCGATTTGTTTGAGCGATTCAAATCGATCATGGGGGTGAACTCATGAACACAAAACTCCTGACAACCGGTCTGAGCTGGATCGCTGTAGCCGGAGTGGCCATCACGGGATTGCTGTCGGCAAAATGCGCCAAAAAAGCTGAGGAAGCTCCGGACGCCAAAGGGAAGCTCGTCGCCTACTCCCCCGCCATCATCAGCGGCATCGGAACAGCGGCCTGCATTCTGACAAGCAACCACATCAATCAGAAGACCATTGCCGGTCTCGCCGCATCCTGCGCTTATCTTACGGCCAACCGTGACAGAATTCAGAAGAAGCTTGAAGATATTTCGGGCAAGGACGACGCCGCTCAGATGCGTTCAAAAATCGACCAGGAAGCTATTGCCCCTTGGGAAGGCCCATCGATTGAATGGACGGGAAATGGGCAGGTGAAGTTCCTCGAAGGCTATTCCGGCAGATTGTTTTATTCTTCGTGGGAAGCTGTTAAGGAAGCCGAGGACACGCTCAACGAAGCTTTCTGTGGAGGCGAGTATGTAAGTCTCAACGATTTCTACAAGCTTCTTGGCATTCAGGAAACGCATTTCGGCGAGCAATTCGGGTGGGCCGCCAATTCGGATTACTACAGCGGGCCTATCGAATTCATTAACACAATGACGACGGATCCCAAAACCGGAGAGCATCTCGGAATCATTGAAATCTATACATACCCCATGGAATGCTGGCAGGAGGTGTAAACAGCATGTGGACAAAGGGCGCAGTTGTAATTGTGAAGCATGGAGACGGAGAAATTGCTGATTCTATTGGAAACGCGCTTGAAGAAAACTACAGATCCGCAAAAGATTATGAAAATCTTGAACGCGACTACACTTTCATGAAGACCCACAACAGGGAATACTGGGAAAACAAGCTGATCGACGCAAAGAAAAAGTACGAGAAAGTCGCCAAAGGACCGTCAAGGATCCAGAGATTTCTTGAATGGGGCTGGACTGGCCTCTACCTGAGGTTCGCGAAGAAAACACGTTTCTTTATAGAGAATAACTGATAATGGTTATTCCGGCAAACAATCTACACAATTCAAAGGAGGATGGAAAAATGGCTATCATCACAAGGAAGGACGAGATTCAGAATCAGGAAGCGGAAGCGACCGAGCAGATTCCGGCTCCGAGCAACGTCACGAACATCCCGACCCAGAAGGTGAAGAAGGAATGGGCGATCGTACGCTTTGCCAAAAAGTGCGGTCGCGGCATCAAGCGAGGGTATACCGCTGTCAAGGAAAACCCCGTGCTGACTGCCGTGGCCAACCTGGTTGGCATTGGCGTAGGAGCCGCCGCTGGTTCCTACATCACCTACAGGATCGTGGGCAATCGAACGACGAGCGAAGACGGACCTGCCGAAATCCCTACGTATGAACCGATCGAGATTCCGGACGACGGAGAAGACTACACCGAAACCGAACCCGTAGAATACGTGGATGCGCCGATGCCGGAAGAGCAGGAATAGTTATTCCCCTGTAAGGGGCTATGGAAACATGGCCCCTTATATTTTTCATTAAAAAGAAAGGAGTTCGATCGGATGTGAAACTGTTTGAAAGGCTGAGCAAAAAGGTCGCGAAGACCGCTTCAACCGCGGTCAAGGAGGAGGTAAAGGAAGCGGCCATAGATCTGATCCCGACGCTGCTTGGAATCGGAGGAGCGATCATCGGGCTGTTGATATTCAGAAAGCACGTCGAAGACAGCTCCGACAACGACGAGCTCCCGCAGTACAGCAACATTACCATCACGACCAACAACTATTATATCGGGAACGACGTTGGAAGGAGAATGCTGAAAAATGAAGATCAGGATGGCTGAAGACGCTGTCCGGGAAACGGCGGTTATTTACGGTATAAAAAGAGCCGAAGATATTCTTGAGAAACTGAACGCCCATTGAAGAGATATTCTGGAAGGAGATCGTGAAGGACTATGACAGATAACAACGCAAATCAGGAGCGCGAAAAGAAGCTCAGCATAGCAAAGAAAATCATCTGTGGAATCGCGAAGATCTGCGTGGGCGCGTTCTTTGGCGCTGTGGCCGCTGACGTAACCGGTCGTTCCGGAGCGAGCAAAATTGAAAAATACATCGCGGTCGCGGGGGGAACCATTCTCGGATCCATGATCAGCGATCAAGTGTCGGATTACGTCGGAAACGGATTTGATCAGCTGACGAGCAGATACGATGAAATTGAAGAAAAAATCCATACGGAAGAGAGGCCGAACTGATGGCGGACAGAAGTGGAAGCGAAGAACGGTTTCCGTCGAATACCTACACACAAAAGAAAACGGATCCTGACGAAGTTTTGAAGGTGACGACAGGAAAGGTCAAAGAAAAGAAAAAAAGCCTTGGCGAGCGTGTGGCCGAGGCTTTTATCGCGACGGACGGGCGGGACATAAAAGATTATTTTGTGTTCGACGTGCTGATTCCCGGCCTGAAGCGCGCAGTTGAAGATCTTGTGCACATGGTGCTGTACAACGATCACAAGAGCGGCCGCGTTGAACGAAAAAACGGCGAATCAAGAATTCGCAGAGTCAGCTACAGCAGCGTCTACGGAAATTCGCAAAAGAGAGATGAGGCTCTCACAGCACGACCGAAAGTCAGCAAAACGGACCTGATATTTGAAACGAGGGCCGACGCCGAAGAGGTGCTCAGCATGATGGCGGACCGCGTGGAAGACGCCGGTTTTGCCACAGTCAAATACCTCAACGCGCTTTCCGACATGCCGACGGACTTTACACAGACACGCTGGGGATGGCACGACGTTTCCGGAGCGTCCATCGTACAGACCAGGGACGGAGAATATTTGTTGAAAATGCCAAGAGTTGAGGAGGTGCCTTAATTGCCGGAAAGACTCATTGGATGATTAAGGCGCAGAATATTATTGTGGCACATAGGGATTGAGCCGAAGGAGGGACAGCATGAGCGGCGGGAGCCTGAATTACTTTTACATAGAACTGCAAGACCATGTGGGCGACTTTGGAGACAAAGAACTGGATGAACTCGTTTCTGATCTTGCGGAACTTTTCCATGACAGGGAGTGGTATCTGTCCAGCGATACAGGCATAGGACAATGGAACGAAGCGCGGGATGCGTTCAAGGCCAAATGGTTCAATGAGGGGGCGCGGCAGGAACGCATTGAGAAATACCTTGCCGAATTTACCGAAGAAGTGCGAAAGGCGTTTGGCATCAGTGAAAAATATTGCAAAACATGCAAGCACTGGTCGCCAGAAACCGAATACGACGGAAAGTATAGTAAGTGCGATTATGTTGAAGGCTGCGTAATGCACAGAAGCGAAAGCTGCGAAAAGTGGGAGCCGAAGGAGGGATAGCATGAAACGATGGATTGTAGCGGCACTGGTGTTGGCGCTGGGGCTGATGATGGCCGGGTGCAGTAGCACGGGGAAGTTAGATTCGCAGAAGATCGCGGAGGAAGAAGAAAATAATCAAATGTTTATAACGATCAGCAGAGAATGGTATGGAATAGTGCTGGTTGACAAAACAACGAGGGTAATGTATTGGTCGTCTTATGATCCCCATAATCGCGGAATCCTGACCCTGCTTGTCAACCCTGACGGAATGCCGAGGATATGGGAGGGATAGCATGATTAAGGTGTTTACCACGAACAAGGATGGCAAGATTGAACTGACAAAGGATGAATTGAAGAAACTGCTGGATGAAGCTTATTGGGAGGGATATAGGGCAAACAGTAACGTGGTCTGGCCCCGAACAAGTGGACAACCGAAAAGTGTGGTAAAATAAGACCAACACAAAAGGAGGACGCAAGATGATCGCGGTTGACATGGAAATGCCAGGGACGTGCCAAAGTTGCCCATTGAACAATGACTACAATCGTTGTATCGTAACCGACAATACCACATTTAATGACATCATGCGCCCGCGCTGGTGTCCGCTGCATGAGATAGAAATAGAGCGTGATGGGACAATATATATTAGCAAAGATTAGGAGGATTAAGATGGCACTATAGAAATCCGAAACAAGCTGATCGATATTCGGAACGAACTGATTGGCAAAGGATTCATGGATTCATGAAGGAGGAAAAGACAATGGAAGCGACGTTTAAAGGAATAACAAAAAACGTTATCTTTGAGAATCTTGAACTGTATAAGGACTCCATCGAATGGAAAAGCCCGGAAGGGTGCATTTACAGGAGGAAGCGCGAACCTGGAGAGATCAGCCGTGGAGAACTTATGGATATCGCGAATTCGTTTTATATCCAGTACGTCACCGATCAGGTACTTCGCGTTGGGCTCGTTCCGAGCATAGCAATTAATAAATCCGCCGCTGAAATCGAACTCCAGAAGCCGGCTTCGAATGAACTCACATTCAACGGAGTCAGCGAAGCGACAATACGCAAAGAACTGGAGCTCGGACTTTGCTGCGATTCAGGAACACAGTCGTGCACCGGTCAAGTGAAATGGAAAAGCCCAAGAGGCCGCACGTACGTAATGCAAGATATTCCGCAGGACTTCTTCGACAAGGCTATAGAGGACTTTATTGAAAATGTGTACCATAAGTATGTTCGCGAAGAACTGTACATTATGGCCCTTGAATTTGCCAATGCCGATCCGAGAGCGATTTATAAGAATATCAGAATAATACAAAATGGAAGCGGATGCATGCCGGTAATGACCTGGATCGGTGAAAATCCAGCAGAGTATCAATATATTGGAACGGACATATTCTGCGCAGTCAAAAAATTTGCAAACATCAAAGAACAGCACATCAAGAATGAAAAGGAAAGAGGGTCAAATCAGATGACAAAGAATGTCTTTTTCCCGAAAATCAAGGACGTCAAGGTCTACAACAACCGGGCGGTCGTCGTGTGGTTCTGTGACGGCACCTTCACCAAATCCGTCGTTCAGGGCGAGGATTCTTTCGACCTTGACACCGGCATCGCCTACTGCATTGCCAAGAGAGCCTTTGGCAAGGATGGGCACAGGATATTCAACAACCTGATTCGTGACGCGCACGAAGCCATGGAACGCGAGGAAAAGCGAAGGATCGCCGACGCCAAAGAAAAGGCGGAAATCAAGCGCAAAAACAAAGCGATCAAAGCAAAGCAGCTTGCCAGGAAAGAAGCCGCCCGAAAGGAAAAAGAGGAAGTAATCCGCAGGGCAATCGAAGCGGCCTGCAGGAGCATTTACGGGAAGGATGCTGGCGCTGAATGAGCAGGCGGGATATAAGCCGCGCGCTTGGGGGTAAAATCGCCACCCCCATTCGGCGCATGATGGAGTCCAATCGCTATGGACGCGTGATATTCATCGTGCGGGATTTTCAGGAAAAGTTCAACACGAGAACCGCGGCGCTGAACAATGCCCGGCGATGGGATTATGACATCTATACCCGTGGAAACGGCAAAAACGAGCTGCACGTCATTCGCCGCGGATGCGAGGACCTTGGAGCGCTGTATGTTGATCTGGCGGAGGTGGACTGAGCCGTGTTCGGACGCAAAAAATTAAAGAACGAGATCAAATTTCTCAAGAGAAGACTCAAGGATCTTAATGAACAGTATGAAAGGCCCAACGGATTGTATTCCATATCAAGAACTATGTTGAACGATAAAATCGACGAAATCTCCAAACTCAACGAAAAAATCGAAGGTCTGGAACGTGAAAGAGACATGCTCTACGAATACTATGATCTGAACAAGGAGCCGAGTCAGGAAATCAAGACCCTTGTGAGGATCAACGAGAGAGTGCGGGAGCTCGAGCTTGAGAACATCGAATTGCGATCCAGTCTTAAGGCGTATTACATGAACAACCTCAACTCGCTTAACCATTTATCCGCAGCATATTCAAACAACTGCCTGCTTGGACACATGCTCGCGACAAGAACATTCTTTAAGTAAGGAGGTGAGTGATATGCTCAAAAGCAACAAGAGTATTACGACGGAAGAACTGATGAAAACCGGCATGGAGCGCTTTGAAGCCGCGGGGCTTCCGAAAGAACAGTTTGGCGCGGAGTACGTTGAAGTCACGGGCAAATACTGCGCCAGGAACGGTATATCCACAGGATACATCGTACTTGGCCTGATCGGAATTGTAAGTGGCATCGTCGGAAAAATCTTCGCAAGACAGGATCTGAAGAACGACTGCGAGCGCATAGCGAACAAGACCCGGTAATCAGCCGGTCAAACTCTTAAGAGAGGGGCATTCAAACCCCTCCTTATTTTTTATCAAAAGGAGGAAGCAATCATGAATTTTCCCATCAAACTGCCCGCAGGGTTTGTTTCAAAAAGTGCAAAGCTTCTGGCACTCGCGAAGAATTACTCGCCGGAGCTGTGCGTGGGCGCGAGCATTCTTACGGGAATTGCCTGCGTTGTGACGGCATGCGTCGCGACGGTCAAATCCGAGCCAGAGGTCAGGGAAGCCAGGGGCAAAATCGACGAAATCAAAGGCGTCAAGGAAGGCGAAGAGCGCACCGATCTCGTTCTGACTGCCGAACAAAAATCGGAGATTGTCAAGATTCGCGTCGACACGGGCGCAAAGATCGCGAGGAATTATATTGCCCCGGCGATTCTTGGCGTCGCGTCCATCGCGTTCAATATCGGGGGAAACAGAATTCTGCGGCGGAATCTCATGGCATCCATGGCCGCCTATGCCACGCTGCTTGAAAGCTATAACGAATACCGAAAGCGCGTCATTGAGGACGCCGGCGCCGAAAAGGACCAGGAGTACATGCACGGCATCCGGACAAAGGAGATCGAGGTCGTTGATGAGGACGGCAACATTACAAAGAAGACTGTCAACGAGTCCACAGGCAAGCGAGCCATCAGCCCCTACGCCAGATGGTTTGACGCCGGAGTGTGGGACAGCGACCGCGCATGCTGGAAGTACCGGAATTACGCGTGGAAGGACGACCCGGAAAAGAACCTCCGCTTTCTGATCAGTCAGGAAAAATATGCAAACATGATACTTCAGCGGGACGGCATGGTATTTCTGAACGAGGTCTACAAGCTTGTCGGAATGCCGATGACCTATGAGGGGCAGTTCGTCGGATGGACCATCGACGGCGGAGACGGGTATATCAGCTTCGGCATTTCGGAAGACGAGAATCAGCTCCCCTGCAATCGGTCGTTCATCAACGGCTTCACGCCCAACGCGCTGCTCGACTTCAATGTCGAGGGGAACATCGCAGACCGGCTCAACCGGACCTTTGGCAAGGGATACGCGGAAAAACTGATCGCCGAAAGGATGTGATTTCATGAACGACTGCGTTATCTGCGGACTGATCGGTTTTTTCGTAGGCGGCATCATAGGCGGATGCCTGATCGGAAGAGTCTGCGGCAGAGAGTACCAGAGGCGCATAGAAGCCCTTCAAAACGAGCGCGATACCTTAATCGACAAAGGGCGCAAAGCGGCTGAGAAGAGCCTTGCAGAGCGTCAGAGAGCCGATGAGGAGGCCGAAGCAAAGCTCGACAGAGATCTTAAGGACATTGCTGATCTGAAGACGCTCGAAAAGCTCTCGAGGGAGTACAGGAGCGATTCCTTCGACGAGCACTTCGCGGACAGAGCCCACCCGGAGGACGACGAGCCGGATATTCGAATCATCACGGCTGAGCAGTTCAAGCACGACCTGAATGAGCGCGATTCCGAGACCATTACCTACTATCAGGAGGACGGCGTTCTGACCGACTCCGCTCAGGAGGTTGTGCACGACCAGGCCGCCATGCTCGGAGAAGAGGCTATGGGCATGATCGACGAGACCCAGGACGACTTTGTGTACATCGACAATGAAGCCGATGATATTCTGTATGAGGTCGTTGTAGAGCACAAAATGAGCTATTACAGGGACGTTTTGGGGATATGAGAAAAACCGCTCTGAGAGGCTTCCACAGTCTCTCAGGGCCATTCTGAAGGCATGTTTTGAAAGGAGCATGAAAAACATGAAGCACGTTGAGCTGATCACGCTGGCGGCGGAGGACATTCGCAATATTATCTGCGAAATTATAGGCGAAAAAGACGCCGGCAAACGAACGAAGCTTTTGCTGGACATCAACAACAAGGCCGTCAGAATTCAGGAGGAAGCGCTTCAGGCCAAGGTGGAATACGAGAGGATGGTGAGAGAGCTGTGCGTCCATTAATTGACTTTCTTCGAAAACTGCCGGTCATTTTGTTTTTTACAGGGCTTGTCATCATAATGCTGTCCCTCGTTGCCGGGGGCGTGTGGCTGATTTTAAAAGGCCAGCCGATCGTCGGGTTTCTCGTCATCGGAGTCGAGATAGCTGTTGCGTCCGCTTTCATCATGGGACTTACCGACTGAGAAAGGAATGGTTGTTTTTATGAGTTCTGTGAACCACCCGAGCCATTACAATACCGGAAAGTACGAGGTCATCGACGTTATTGAGGACTGGAACCTTGGGTTCAATCTTGGAAACGCTGTGAAATACATCGGAAGATGCGGCCACAAGGGCGACGCCATCGAGGATCTTGAAAAAGCGGCGTGGTACCTGAAGCGCGAAATCGAGCGTCGAAAGGAGCTCGAGACCGTTGATATTCCTTCGGACGAGCTTCTGTACGGAGACGCCGACGAACTGTAAAAAGAACGAATCAACACATACGGACGATGCGACATAGAAAGGAGGGACGAACGATGAGCCTTGGTTTTGATGTGGATCAGGACTATTTTCACTGGTTGTGCGAGCAAATTTGCGTGGAGCAGCCGGAAAAAAGCTATTGGCTGCTGGCGAAGGATCTGCACAGATCGGTCTTTTACAGCCTTGTTCCACATGACGAGAATCGTGCGGCGGATGGCATCGCGCTGAGGGAAGAGTATCTCAGCGAAATCAACGCGCCGAAGTATATCCGCATAGACGGAGAGTGCAGCGTGCTGGAGATGCTGATCGGCCTTGCAAGAAGGATGGACTTTGAGACGGGAGACGCGGAACACGACACGGACGCCACGTCATTGTGGTTCTGGGAGATGATCGTAAATCTCGGTCTGGACGAGTACAGCGACGACAATTATGTCCGGAACGAGGGCGTGCTCGTGGTCGACACGGTGATCGAACACTTCCTTGAGCGCGACTATCGGTGGGACGGTCTCGGAGGATTGTTTCCACTGAACAGCGCGGAAGAGGATCAACGAAAGGTGGAAATCTGGTATCAGATGAACGCATATCTGACGGAAAAGGAGGTTGTGTGATGACGAACGAACGACGATTTTACTGCTACAATTGCAGGGTGTTTGTCCCCATTTCAGAAACAGGAATACGACCGAGGGCGCTGGCATTCGACAACGGAACCTGCCATATCGAGGTAAACGGAGCGAGCCGTTACTGCCGAAAATGCGGGAACTACCTTTCAGATCCGAAGCTTGACGACGATTTCAAAAGGCAGATTGACGAAAAGAGGTTTGTTACAAAATGCATGTAAAATCGAATTTCGCGGCGATTGACGGAAAGAAGAGATCGGTATTTTACGCGACAATCGACGGCAATACCGACCCGACAAACTGGCATCTGGAGATCATGAGGCAGCTTGAAAACGGAGGTTTTGAGAAAGTCCTTGAAGGCGATTACAAGGGCCTTTACCACGCCGTTTCGGCCATGAGAAAGTTCCGGAAGGGACTTAAATGGGCAAAGCAATGAAGCGGTTTTTTGAGCTATACAAAGCTCAATTTTGGCGAAAGCCAACGCATTTCCACCGTCGGGAAGCTCACTTCAAAAAGTCGAAAAAGTGTGACAGTTGTGACAAAATCAATACGTAGTTTCATTTTGTGATTTAACATAAACTTAACAAATGAGCTGACGGGAGGCCATTTTGTGACAGAAATGAAGCTTTGTATTTCAAAACTGTCACACTTTTGAGGGCTCGAAAATGCCGATGGCGTCGGGGTTTTCGAGTGGTCTGTGACGGTTGTGACAGTTTTGAGGGCATTTTTAATTTATTGTAGGAAAAGTGTAATAAATTAAAACTCTATAGAAAAAATAAAAGTGCCAAAAAACTGTCACAACCGTCACACCCACAAAAAAGCACAGTTTCGAAAGCGCCAAAATCAAGCTTTGTATTTTTCAAAAATCAGGCTTTGTATTGGCGCGAAAAGAGCTGAGAAAGGAGCAGTCAAATGAATGGACTTTTGCAGAATTGAAGAGAAGAGCGTCGTTCAGGGAAGAGGCCGCGACAAGTCCGAAATCGCAAAAGAGATCGTGCCAAGATTTGTGGTTGAGCAGAAGGTGAAGGACCTGATGATCCGGGGCAAATCCTTTTACGCGGTCTATGACGAGAAGACAGGCATGTGGTCGACAAACGAGTTCGACGTGCAGCGCATTGTCGACGAAGCGCTGTTCGACTACGCCAATGCCCTGAAGGCTTTCACGACGGACGATGTGCCCATCAAGATCATGACGATGCAGGATTTTTCATCCAACAGCTGGCTCAATTACAGAAAGTATGTTCAGAGTATGGCGGACAACGCCCACGATCTTGACTGCCGGTTGATATTTGCCGACACAAAGGTGAGCCGCGATGATTACGCCAGTCATCGCCTTGGGTATTCGCTGAACGCTGGAGATTGTTCCGCCTGGGATAAACTCGTTGGGACGCTGTACGCGACGGAGGAAAGGCGCAAGCTTGAATGGGCCATCGGCGCCATTGTCAGCGGCGACAGTACGACGATTCAGAAGTTTGTCGTGCTGTATGGCGAAGGCGGCACGGGCAAGTCGACAATACTTGAGATCATCAATCGCCTGTTCGACGGATACTGTGTCAACTTCACCGCAAGGTCGCTTGGAACCGGCAGCGATCAGTTTGCCACGGAGATGTTCAAGACCAACCCGCTGGTCGCCTATGACGCCGAAGCCGATCTGAGTCATATTGAGGACAACACCGTTCTGAACGCCGTCGTGTCCCACGACGTGATCACCGTCAACGAAAAGCACAAGTCGCGATATTCCATCCGGCCGAGGTGCTTTTTGTTTTTGGCGAGCAACAGCCCCGTTCGGATCACCGACGCCAGAAGCGGAATCATACGACGGCTGATCGACGTGCATCCGACCGGAAACCTTCTGGATATCAACGAATACGAGGCGCTGATGAGTCAGATCGATTTCCAGCTCGGGGCGATTGCGCAAAGATGCCTGAACGTGTACCGCGCGCTCGGTAAGAACTATTACAAGAACTACGTACCACGGGACATGATCGCGAAGACCAACGTGTTCTTTAATTTCATCGAAGAGGTTTCGGACGAGCTCAGGAAGGATGACGGCATATCGCTAAGCAGGGCGTATGCGATGTACAAGGAGTACTGTGACGACGCGCTCGTCGAGTACAGAATGCCGAAATACAAGTTTCGTGAGGAGCTGAAGGTGTATTTCAGGACTTACGAAGACCGGACGCGCGTGAACGGCGCTCAGGTGAGGTGCTGGTATTCCGGTTTCCGCACAGAGAAGGTTGATCCTCCGGTTCTGAAGAAGAATGAGCCTCCCCTGCCCCTGGTTCTGGACGAGACGGAAAGCCTGCTCGATGATATTCTTGCGGATTGCCCGGCACAGTATGGAAATGATGAGGAGGCGCCTGAGTGGAGATGGGCCAATGTGGAAACGAGGCTTCGGGATCTGGACACGAAGCGGCTGCATTATATTCTGCCGAAGCTTCCGGAGGGGCATCCACCGATGATCATGGTGGACTTCGACCTGAGAAACGCGGATGGCGAGAAGGACATACGCATGAATCTGGAGGCGGCGAGCAGGTTCCCGCCGACGTATGCCGAGTTCTCGAAGGGTGGATGCGGCGTCCATCTGCATTATTTTTATGACGGCGACGCCGGACGCCTGCGAAGCGTATTTTCGCCGGGAATCGAGGTGAAGGTGTTCCGCGGAAACGCGGCCATTCGCAGAAGGCTTTCGAAGTGTAACAACGTTCCGGTCGCTACAATCAGCGGGGGCCTTCCGTTAAAGGAGGAAAAGATGCTGGATGTAACAACACTGAAGGATGAGATGCACCTGAGGAACATAATTAAAAAGTGCCTGCGCAAGGAAAACCACGGCGCGACCAGACCTGAGATCGACCTGATTTACAAGGTTCTTGAGGACGCCTACAGCTCCGGCATGAAATACGACGTGAGCGATATGGAGCATGATATTCTGGTCTTTGCCATGAATTCGACACACCAGTCCGACTATTGCGTCAAGCGGCTTCGCGGAATGCGGTTCAGATCCAAAGAAACTGACGACGTTCCGTCGAAGGGCGAAAGCGCACACGATCGGCAGGATGAGGTGCGGAGGATCAACGGCATGTCGGAACCGTCCGTTCCAAAGGACGCGCTCGTGTTCTTCGACTGCGAGGTATTTCCAAACTTATTCCTGATCAACTGGAAGGCGCAGGGGGAAGGCGCGCCGGTGGTGCGGATGATCAATCCGACCCCGAACGAAGTAGAGGCGTTGTTCAAGTTCCGGCTTGTGGGATTCAATTGCCGCAAGTACGACAATCACATGCTGTACGGAAGATATCTTGGGCTTTCCGAGGAACAGCTCTATGAGCTTTCGCAGCGGATCATCGTCGAGCAGGGCAAGGAGGCGTTCTACCCGGAGGCCTACGACATATCGTACACGGACGTCTTCGATTACTGCAAGACCAAGCAGAGCCTGAAGAAGTGGGAAATTCAGCTCCACATTCATCATCAGGAGCTTGGCCTGCCCTGGGATCAGCCCGTTCCTGAAGAGCTTTGGACAAAGGTCGCTGAGTATTGCGACAACGACGTCCTTGCGACGGAGGCGGTGTTCAACGCCACGGCCGCGGACTTCATTGCCAGGGAAATTCTGGCGGATGTCGCCGGACTGACGGTCAACGACACCACCAATTCGCTCACAACGCGAATTATATTCGGCATGGACCGCAATCCGCAGAGCCAGTTCAATTACCGGTTCATGGGCGATCTGAGCGACGTCAGCGATATCTATGACGACAGGATTCGCGCGCTCGGTCTCGATCCTGAATACACGAGGTTTGACTCGAAGGGCCGCCCGCTGTTTCCGGGGTACACCTTCGAGCTCGGAAAGTCCGTCTATCGCGGAGAGGAGGTTGGAGAAGGCGGATACGTTTATGCCGAGCCGGGCATTTACTACGATGTGCCGGTTATTGACATCGCGTCCATGCACCCGTCGTCGGTGGTGGACGAGGAGCTGTTCGGGCCGGTGTACACACAGCGGTTCAAGGATATTCTTGACGCCCGAATCGCCATCAAGCACAAGGACTATGAACGCGCGAAGACGCTGCTTGGCGGAAAGCTCGCCAAATACCTGGACGACAAGTCCAAGGCAAAGGCGCTTGCTGGCGCTTTGAAGATCGCCATTAATTCGGTGTATGGTCTGACAAGCGCCCGGTTCATCAATCCGTTCCGCGACAGGCGCAACATTGACAATATTGTCGCGAAGCGCGGCGCGCTGTTCATGGTCAATCTCAAGCACGAGGTTCAGCGCAGGGGTTTCCGTGTCGTGCACATCAAGACGGACTCTATCAAGATTGCGAACGCGACGCCCGAGATCATATCCTTTGTGACGGAGTACGGCAGGCTATATGGCTACAATTTCGAGCACGAGTCGACCTATGATCGGATCTGCCTTGTCAACGACGCCGTATACATCGCCCGGTACGCTGAAAAGGAGCAATGCGAACACTTGTACGGATACATCCCGGAAAAGAACGGCGATGGCGAGCAATACGTGAACGACGTTCGCGTCATGGACGGATGGACGGCCACCGGCGCTCAGTTCGCGCAGCCCTACGTGTTCAAGACGCTGTTCAGCGGGGATCCGCTGACCTTTGATGACTATTGCGAAATGAAATCGGTTACGGGGGCCATTTATCTGGACATGAACGAGCGGCTTCCTGACGTTACGGCGATGGAAGAGGAAATGGATCGAAGGCAGTACAACGCGCTTCACGGCGATAAAAAGCCGAAGAAGCTCAGCAAGGACTTCGCCGGATATTCCGACGAGGCTCTTTCAGAGGCGATTGCCAAAGGGCACAGCTACCAGTTCGTCGGGAGAACGGGGTTGTTCTTCCCCATCATGCCAGGACGAGACGGCGGCATCATGTACAGACAGGCAAACGGCAAGTATTTTTCCGTGACGGGTACGAAGGGCTATCGCTGGCTTGAGGCCGAGATGGTTCAGGCGCTTCATCGGGAGGACGATCTGGATCCAAGGTATCACAGGCATCTTGCCGACGACGCCATCGAGCAGATCAATCGGTTTGGCGACTTCGACGATTTTGTGTCGGGTCGCCGTTTTTCTGTCGTTCCGCAGGATCCTGAAACCGAACCGGTTGTCCCCTGTGGAGACGGCAAATTCAATACCTGTTTTGACTGCCCGAACTGCGTGAACGACGTCTGCCGGAGAGGCTACAGCCTCGCAAGCTACGTGGAAGGAGGTGATTGCACATGATCGATGAACCGCAGAATGATATTCCGAATGAGAACGAGGAACAGAAGCCCGATGACGTGCGCTTCGACTACGACATGATTCAGTACCGGCTTAAAACCGGACAGGAGGTCGCGCGCTTCAGAACCGATTACGCCGAGCGCTACGGCGACGAGGATCTTCCGCCGGAATATGTCGACCCGACATCGAAGCCGGTGGAGGACGAAGATGTTTCGTCGCTTGAGTCCGAGCTGAACAGCTTTTACGATGAGCGGGCCGCGGATTACCGCAACAGCCGGACTTCGGAATCGGTCGCGGATTTCCGGGACGAGCTCAACCGGTATAAGACCGTTTACGAGCGGGAGTTTGAAACGAACTACACCATACCGCAGAGCGCTGTCCCAGCCATGGCCTATGGCAAGGACGATATTTCAAACACCGACCCTGGGCTCGAGTCTGAAAACGTCAATCAGTTTGACAGTCAGAACCCGGCGCTCCGGGCGTACACGGAGGATCAGGTTGAAGCGAAGCTCGCCAGCGACGCAGCCAATGTAAATTACGCGAACTCCGCGGCGGGGTACTTCTCGGCCTTTGACGCCCAGTCCAACGTGGAAGCGCTCGCCTCGCTTTACGGAAGCAAGATGGGCGAGGTTACAGACGCGTTTGCCCCGTTCCATCCGGAGAGCAACTCCCAGGGCGAATGACTTTTGCATCACAGAATGAAAAAAAAAACAGACAGAAATTGGAGGATTATGCTATGATGACTGCTTTTTATGATGAGGATACCGGCCGCTATATTATCAAGAATGCCCGCATACTGTTTCCGAATTTCGCCGGAGAAGAACAGGACTACAATCCCGCAGGCAAGCGCAACTTCAGACTGGTGGTTGACGAAGCGCTGGCCAACGAGCTTCAGGACAGGGGGCTGCATGTGCGCACGCGCGAGCCGCTGAACGAAGGTGACGAGGCCCAGTACTTTGTCAAGATCGGTGTGTATCGCGACGCCGACATCCGGCTGCTGTCCGGACGGGTGATGACGGCCCTTGAAATTGACGATTTCGACGTGGTCGACAAGGAGTTTCGCAGAGGGCACGTCAAGAACGGCGAAATCGGGCTGGAGTTCCATGTGTCCGTTAACACGAAGGTTCGCAACGGATCGCCCTACGCGCGTCTCGACACGGCCGTAATTCCGATCGGCCGGAGTCGCCTGCTCGAGGAGTACGACTGCGACGACCCCATTGAGGATTGACATTCATGCCGGGTGTGCGCTATCTGCCGCACCAGCGTGAAGCCATCAAAAAGCTGTGTTCCGGCTCCATACTCTGCGCTGGAGTCGGAACCGGCAAATCGCTGACCGCGCTTGGCTATTTTCACGACGTGGAATGCCGGGCCGTCGAGTGGTCGGACGGCGTATGCAGAGGCCCGCTTGGGGATCCGAAGCCGCTGTACATCATCACGACGGCCAGAAAGCGCGACACGCATGAATGGGAGGACGAGTGCGACAGATTTGACTTTTCCGAGATTCCGTCCATAACGATCGACTCCTGGAACAACATGCACAAGTATGAGGATGTTGAGAATGCCTTCTTCATCTTCGATGAACAGCGCGTGGTCGGAAGCGGGGCCTGGGCGAAGTCATTCATACGGATCGCCCGGGCCAACCACTGGATCCTGCTCTCCGCCACGCCAGGGGACAGTTGGGCGGATTATATTCCGGTGTTCGTCGCCAACGGCTTTTACAAAAACCGCACGCAGTTTCTGCGGCGGCACGCGGTGTACAGCCGCTACTGCACAAAGTTTCCGAAGATTGAGCGCTGGATCGACACGACCGAGCTGGAGCGTCTGCGGAGGAAGATTACGGTGACCATGAAGTATGAAAAGAAGACGGAGCGCCACAGCACTGATATTTTCGTTCCGTACGACAGAGCGCTGTACGATCTTGTGGTTGACAAGCGATGGGATCCCTATAAGGACGAGCCCATACGGGACATCGCCGCCGCGTGCTATCTGATGCGAAGGGTCGCCGGAGACGGAAGGATCGACGGCTATATCAATCACTGGGAATTCTGCGTGAACGCCAAGGCGCTGGAGCTGATGCATCTGTGCTTTGAAAAGCACCCGAAGTTGATTGTATTTTACAACTTCGATTACGAGCTTGCGTCGATCCGAAGCACGTATGAAGAGCTCAGAGCGCATGGTTTTTACAGCACGCTCGGCTGTTCCATCGCGGAATGGAACGGACACCGGCACGACCCGATTCCGGAAGGGGATCGGTGGATGTACCTTGTGCAGTACAATGCTGGCGCCGAGGGCTGGAACTGCGTTGAGACGGATACGATTGTTTTTTTCAGTCAGAGCTATTCCTACAAGATGATGGAGCAGGCTTCCGGAAGGATCGATCGGATGAACACGCCATTTACGGACCTGTATTATTACACCCTGAAGACGAAAGCGCCCATCGACGTCGCCGTGGAACGTGCGCTGAAGGCCAAGCGCATCTTCAACGAGCGGAACTTTGCCGCGCAGATCGGCGTGAACCTTCCTGAAAAAGCGTGATTGCATTGCTAAACGTTTGCTATACATACACGCGATAAAAACATGGACTTATATAGAGGGAGAGACAGAGTTTGCCTTCGGACGTCATTTACGGTTCGAAAACCAAACTCTGTCTTATTTTTTCGCGATTTGGGCCGTGCTCCCCACCTCCCAGCCATCGGGTCTGAAACGTGAAAAAAGCGCTCCCTCTGTTTTCGGTTCACGTACGCATGCGCACGGTTTCGGGCGTTTGATATTCCTGGGCGCTCCTCCTTCACGCCCAGGGCTGTTCATGATGCAAGCGTCACGGCGGCCCGGACGGTGCGCAGCCGTATGCGAACCGAGGCAAAGGGAACGACAAAGGAGCGTGAGCGCGATGATAAAGGAATCCGCATTTCAGAAGCAGGTCATCGACGAGATTCTGTCGCGCTTTCCCGGCGCGATGGTCCTCAAGAACGATCCGGGATATATTCAGGGCATTCCGGATCTGACGGTATTTTACGGGAGGCACTGGGCGACGCTGGAATGCAAGCGTTCCAAAGACGAGGCGCATCAGCCCAATCAGGATTACTACGTCGAGCGCATGAATGGCATGTCCTATTCAGCGTTCATCTGCCCGGAGAATCGGGATGAGGTGATGAACGGCCTGGCGGCGTTGTTTGGAGGATGATTCATACTTTGAAGGAGGAGATTCATGAAGTGGGAGAGATTTCCGGAGCTGGCCGGAAAGCACGCGTTTCTGAGCGCGAGCAAGAGCACATGGCTGCGTAAGAGTGATGAGGAGCTGGCGGACAGCTATATCGGTTCGTGGGCCACGACGATCGGGACGCTGGTGCACGCCTATGCCGCGGACCGGATGAAGTACCGCAGGGAGCTTTCGGAGAACAACGTGGATGGCGTGCTGTTTGATCTGATTCGAAACGGCGTTCCCGAATCGGCGATCGACATGGGGTTTATATTTCCGACGCTCATGCGGTATGTGAACGATTCCATAGCGTATGGCATGGATCCGGAGGTGCAGCTTCGATATTCGGATCTGTGCTATGGCACAACGGACGCGATACAGTTCAGGCGCAAAAAGCTGCGCATCCACGACCTGAAGACGGGCACGACGCCGGCAAAGATCGATCAGCTGATGATTTACGCGGCGCTGTTTTTCCATCAGTACGGCTACAAGCCTGAGGACACAAAGACGGAGCTTCGCATTTACCAGGCGGGAGACATACTGGTCTGCGATCCCGACCCGGCGGAGATTCGTGAAGTTATGGAACTTATTGCTCATGACGACGAAATAGTTCGGGCATTACTCATGTAATTGGCGTATGTTTCTTACAGGCGCCGGCAACGCGCAAAAGCGCCTGAGAGAATAAAAGGAGGAACCATCACATGTACAACGAGGAATGGACCCCGAACGACGAGCACGATTACGACCCTGAGGAGACGCTCAAAGCCGTTGTGAAGGCCAAGAATGAGCTCTACCACTACGGTACGCCAAGGCATTCCGGGCGATATCCGTACGGTTCTGGCGAGAATCCGTATCAGCATGAGCTGGATTTCATCGGCCATATCGGCCGGCTGCGCAAGCAGGGGCTGTCCGAGACGGCGATTGCAAAGAGCATGGGCATGTCGACGACGGACTACCGGGCGCAGCTCACCAACGCCCAGACGAAGGTACGCGAGTACAACCGCCAGGAGGCGATCCGGCTCAAGGAAAAGGGCGTGTCGGTCTCCGCGATCGGAAGAAGAATGGGCGTGCGGGAATCCACGGTGCGCAGCTGGCTCGACGACGATCGCGCGGTTCGGATGAACAAGGCGGCGAAGAACGCCAATTTTCTGAAGGAGCGCATAGAGGAATCGCTGGCCCGGGGCGAGCCGGGCTATATTGACATTACCAACGGCGTTGAGCACCATCTGGGCCTGACGAAGCACACGCTGGCCAACGCCGTCAAGGCACTGGAGGCGCAGGGCTATGTGACGCACGAGGTGTTTGTCGAGCAGCTCGGCACCGGTCAGCAGACCCGTATAAAGGTGATCTGCCCCCCTGGAACGACGCGTGCCCAGGCCATGAAGAACCGGTACAGCATCAAATTGCCTTTCGACGTATATTCCGAGGATCAGGAGCTGCGCAAGGTCGAGGCTCCGGTCAGCGTGGATTCCAGGCGCGTGCAGATTCGCTATGCCGACGACCCCGACGTCAGCGGCAAGGAGCGCGACGGCCTGATCGAGCTGCGCCGAGGCGTGGACGATCTGTCCATGGGCAACGCGCATTACTGCCAGGTGCGCATCGCCGTGGACGGTACGCATTATATTAAGGGCATGGCGGTCTACGCGGACGACCTGCCCGACGGCATCGATATTCGCTTCAATACCAACAAGAAGAGCAGCGTTCCGATGATCAACAGGGACGATCCGGATCACTCCGTGCTCAAGCCGATGAAGAAGGGCACGGACAATCCCTTCGGCGCGACGATCAAGGACCGGGACGAAGACCTGAAGCTGGCACAGCGGCATTATATTGGCGAGGACGGCAAGGAGCATCAGTCCGCGCTGAACATCGTCAAGGAAGAGGGGGACGTGGATGACTGGGGGCGCAGACTGGCCAGCCAGTTCCTGTCCAAGCAGAAGCCTGCGTTGGCGAAGCGTCAGCTGGATCTGGCATATTCGATCGCCAAGTCTGAGTTTGACGAGATTGCCGCCTATACCAATCCGACGGTGCGCGCCGAAATGCTGATGGACTTCGCGCGCAAGGTGGACGCCGACGCGGTGCATCTGGCCGCCGCCGCACTGCCGAGGCAGAGCAACAAACTTATATTGCCCCTGGTGAGCACGAAGGACAATGAGATCTACGCGCCGGGCTATCGTGACGGCGAACAGGTGGCGCTGGTGCGCTATCCGCACGGCGGCATATTCGAGATCCCCGTGCTGACGGTCAACAACGGCAATCAGGAGGGCAAGCGCCTGATGGGTACGAGCCCGATTGACGCCGTGGGCATAAACGCGAAGGTCGCCGCCAGGCTGTCCGGCGCGGATTTTGACGGCGACACCGTACTGGTGCTTCCCGTCGACGGCGTCAGTATCAAGGCCACGGGCAACAACCGCCCGAGCGCATACAAGAGCCTGGAGGATTTTGACACCGGCACCTACGCCAAGTACCCCGGCATGCATATTATGACGGATCAGGAGAAGGGCCGGGAAATGGGCGTCGCCACGAACCTGATCACCGACATGACCATCAAGGGCGCCACGCCCGCCGAGATTTGCCGGGCTACCAAGTATTCCATGGTCGTCATCGACGCGCAGAAGCATGAGCTGGATTACAAGCGAGCCTATGACGAGCTGCGCATCGGCGAGCTGAAGGAAAAGTATCAGGACGGTGGCGGCTCTTCAACATTTTTGTCGCGCTCCACAAGCCCGCTCCGGGTTCCGGAACGGCGCGAGAAGGCGTTCAGCAAGATGTCGGACGAGGAGAAGGAACGTTATTTCAATGGCGAGATGATTTACAAGGAGACCGGCCGGACCAAGGGCGTTCCGAAGCCGGATCCAGAGCTGCTGACCAAGGAGGACCGCAAGGCGTTGAAGGACGCCAAGGGCGACAAGGCCGCCATGCGCCTGGTTGAGCGCAGGTTATTTGCCGAGGGCAAGATGCGCTGGAAGGAAAACGAGGTTATGGAAGAGACGGAGAAGGGCGCCTATTACGATCCATATTCTCTGGTCAGCCGCAACAGCGAGGGAAAGACCACGCGTATTGAAGCCATTTACGCTGGCTACGCCACGCAGATGAAGGATCTTGCCCGTCAGGCCAGGGCTCTGGCCCGGGCTCAGGTGCCGATCGAGTGGAACGCCGAGGCGCGCGAGGCATATTCCGAGGAGATCAAGTCGCTGCGAAACAAGGTCGCGCTCGCCGAGCGCAACGCGCCGCTTGAACGCCAGGCCCAGCTGATTGCCAACGCCAAATTCAGGGCCATACGCTATGAGCACCCGGAGATGGACGATGAGCATCTTCGCCGGGAAAAGGGGCGGCAGCTCGATATTGCCAGAAGGCAGGTCGGCGCCGGAAAGCAGGTGATCGGCTCCAAGGACAATCCGCTGACCGACCGGGAATGGGAAGCCATATCCAAGGGCGCCATATCCCAGAGCCTGCTCAAGTCGGTGCTTCGAAACGCCGACAAGGCGCGCATCAAGGAACTCGCGATGCCCAGAACGAAGACAGGCATATCCAACGCCAAGGTCGCGCAGGTCAAAAGCATGCTGGCCAACGGCTACGGCACAGCTGACATCTGCGATATTCTGGACATCTCTTCAAGTCAGCTGCGCCGTGTCGTTGAGGACATGAACGGCTGATCGTTTACTTATTTTATCTGCGTCTGTGGCGATTGACCGGTGTGGAAAGCGATCGTCGCCACGTTTTTCCTCCTCTCTTTGGAAACGCCGTTGGGATGCCGGCGTTTCCGGGGGCAAACGGGCTTTTTTGAAACTTTCCGGCTTGTTTGCCCCTCTTTTTGAAATATGGCAAAAATATGGGATATAGTGGAATATGGAATGCGGCAATATCAAAAAGCCTCCTTTTTGCTATATTCTCGTTAAAACAACAGGCTTTTACGTTTTTATCGGCCTGACGGACGGCCCGAGCAACGGAAAACGCAGTTCCCGCCGACACGAGTACCGGAAATTGCGGGGAGTTTCGCCATATTCTGTCAGATTGTCGCGTTGCCGATGCGGTTTGTGCCTGCGCTGCGACCCGGTTCTTCCCGTGAAGGGGCGCTGGATCCGTCAGGCAATGGGCAAAGGTGTTGATCCGGAGCGGACAGGGCCGAGACGAATGGCCTGGATGGCAGGAAGCCGTGATTCTGAGGCCGGAAGGCCCGGATCGAGACAATTGCCCTGAAAAAGGGCGAAGCCGAGGGCGGCCGGACGACTGGAAGCATCGTGGTTAGGGATCATGGTGCTGAGATTTATATGAAAACAGAACATTCGTGGGTGATTTAAGGAGTTGAATGGCGTTATGCGGCAGACATTTGTGACTACGCTGGACAATCCCTATGACTACTTCAAACAGTTTGACGATTGGTACGCGTTTGATACGCAAATGGGCTACAATACATGCAGCTATGTGGCACGCATCGCCAAGACTTCGAGAGAACTGAGCGAAAGGGATCAGTGCCAGGCGATTAATGACGCTGTCGATGAGATACTGAGGTTCAATCTGACCGGAAACTACAAGAGAGCGGTTGGACCTGAGCTCAAAGAAGCAGAAGATGAAGACGAAGACGTCTGAAAAATGAGAAAAATATAGAAATAAATATAAAATAATATAAAAAATGGATTTGATTGACCCCCGGGGGAGGGCCTTGCCAGACAACCCCCCCCCCCCTCTGAAT
>Ga0326514_10000499_pt1 | contig 26686 bp, 21 predicted proteins | sample 3_2548_0518_D_FD_203653 | JGI IMG/M metagenome (GOLD analysis project Ga0326514, IMG submission 203653) | Bovine rumen microbial communities from UC Davis, California, United States - 3_2548_0518 | ecosystem: Host-associated > Mammals > Digestive system > Stomach > Rumen | place: USA... | reverse complement strand
AATGCGAGGTCCTTTGCCGGTCTCCTGTCAGACGAAGAAAATCAGCGGCTGTCCTTCCAGTCTCAGCGTCCGTTCGAAGACATCCACCTTGCGCCCGGAGATCAGGTCCGTATAAGTACCGTCCGGCAGATCCGCCTGAACCGACTTTGCCTTCCCGGCCGTGCTGAAGATTCCAACGATCTTTGTTTTCTTCTCTTCCTCATCGCCAGCCGGTCTTCCGGCACCCTTCTCTTCCCTGACAGCGAAGATCACATCTCCGTCTGCTTCCTCCGCCGTGAAAGAAGAGTCGGTAAAGATCGGATATTTTCGGATCTGAGAGAGCCTCTTCATGAGCGGCGTCAGGTCCCTTCCGGTCTCGAAATCCACGGTATCGCGGTCAAACAAGGTCGGATGATGGGTCACCTCAAACTCCTGTCCGAAGTAAAGCATAACCGTCCCCTTCTCGAAGTACTGCCATGCGGTCCAGTTCTCCAAGGCCGTCTCATCAGGGATCATCTCAGCCGCCCTCGGACGATCATGGTTCTCCAGGCATCTCAGCTTGACGTAGTTCTCCGGATACACCGCCTCCTGATCACACACCTGCCTGAGATACTCTTCCAGAAAATGTGCCTTGCTTCCGCTTACTTTTACGTTCGTACCCGGCTTATAGAGGACTCCGGTCTGAGCCGCCTTCTGCAGGTTGTAGATATCATAGTCGTAGCAGATGTCGAATGCCTGGTACAGCTCGCTGTCGGTCGAAGTCGGGAAACCGGCCTTGCGGTTCATGACAATCATCTCCTTCTCGACCGCCTCTGCCACCCAGATGCAGCCAGGCCGGACCTCCTCAACTTCTCTTCGTGCCTTCTTCCAGAAATCGATCGGAACCATCGGCGCCACATCGCAGCGGAAACCGTCGACGTACTTTGCCCACATCTTCAAGGTCTCTGCCTGATAATCCCAGAGCTTTGCCGCCTCTTCCTTGTCGCCGCCGCAGTCATAGTCGAGATCGACGACATCCCACCAGTCGCCGATGCGGTTGCCCAGGCTGCCATCCTTCTTGTGGAAGAACCAGCTTTGATGCGTCTTGGAGAGGACCGAATCCGGAGACGTGTGGTTGTAAACGACATCCAGCATGACCTTCAGCCCTCTCTCGTGAGCCGCATCGCAGAGATCGATGAAGTCCTGCATATCCCCGATCTCCGGATCGATCGCGCGATAATCCCGGATCGCATAGGGTGAACCCATGGAGCCCTTCCTGTGCACACACCCCGACGGCTGCACCGGAAGCAGGTAAATGATATCCACCCCGAGTTCTTTGATCCGGTCCAGGTCTGCCTGAACTGTCTTGAGTTTCCCATCCTTATAGTTTCTCGTGAAGATCTGATAGATCACTTTGTTTCTTAATGTAATATCAGTGTTTGCTGCCATGATATTCCTCTCTTTGCTACTGTATTCCTATCAGCTGCTTATGTTCTGCATCTGTGGATTTTTCCAGACTCTCTTATTTTGGCAAAAAACGGATATATCTTCAATAGGGAGTTGTGGACAAGATGTATTCCGTACTTATAAAATAGAAGAGAATCTTTGCATACACAGTCCCTTGGGAACAAGAGATAATCCACTTGATATCTATGACCGAAGGAAAGGAATGAATATGAGTCTCGGAAAAATTCTGAAGATCGGTGTCCCGGCAGCTCTTGCCGGAGTCTTCTCCCTGACAAGCTTTGGCTTCGCAGACTATGCGATGGGCATAAAGCCTCAGACCCTCGAAGAAGCATGGGCCTGGCAGGCAGATCACTATGACGTCAGCTGGTATCAGGACACAGATCCGGTTGAATATACGATAGAGAGTTACGACGGCTACACGCTTCACGTCGTCCTTATGCACAGTCTGAAAAAGAAAGAAAGTGAGGCCGTGTCTGCTTCCCCGGATGCTGAAAAGAAGTCTCCGGAGCGCTACGTCATCTGCTCGCACGGCTACACCGACAACCGCTACGGCACTCTCAAGTACGCTAAGATCTATCTCGACCTCGGCTGCAACGTCATCGCCTACGACCTTCGCGGTCATGGAAAAAATGAAAAGACGTTCTGCACCTATTCGGCCCGTGAATCCAAAGACCTGAACTGCCTGATCGAGGACACCTATCAGCGCTGCGGCCAGGATATCGTGCTCGGCCTTCACGGCGAATCCCTCGGTTCCGCCACCTCGATCGCCGTCCTCGGCTACACCCAGAAGCCGGCATTCGTCGTCGCAGACTGCGGTTTTGCCGACATAGAGAACGTCCTGAAAGGCGGCCTTAAAGCTATGAATCCTGCCCTGGCATTCATGCTGAAACCGGCCTCCCTGGCAGCTAAGCTTAAGTACGGATACTCCTTCAGCGAGATGAAGCCGGTCAATGCCCTGCCCGAGAACAAGGTCCCGATCCTCTTCATCCACGGCAGCGCCGACACCTTCATCAGCCCTGACAACAGCAAGCGTATGCAGGAGGCTACCGGCGGCTACTCCGAGCTCCATCTGATCCCGGGAGCCGCACACGCAAAGTCCATCCTGACCGACCACGACAGCTACGTGAAGTACGTCGAAGAGTTTCTCAGGAAGATTGGTATGTGAATGAATCTTATAGAACTCCTGAGAGCCGGTTCGGTATCCTCTGTAAATGGATATCGGCACCGCTCTCTCAGGAGGCTGCATAAATTGTCTGACAATTAGCCGCGCAGGAATTCTTTCACTGCTTCTGTCACCTTTTCCAGGTGTCTGTCATAGCAGTGTGTATCCTCTGGAATCAGCACTAGTTTTGCATTCCGGTAGCGCTCGGCCGCCCATCTGGAGAACCGGACCGGTACCGATTCATCCGCCTCCCCATGTATGATCAGGACCGGCTTCTTAAAAGCATCGATTGCCTGCTCGACCGGAAGAGCCGCCGCCGTGCGGATATAGTCCCCGCTGATCACTCTTCCATTCCCGAGCGTAAGGCTGTCCGGGATATGGTCCGGATCAAACTTTGCACCGAAAAGCTCTCCTTCCCGGCATCCTTCTCTGATCGAGATTGCCGGAGAGAGCGGAATGATCGCCTTCAGCTGATCCGCCTTAAGTCCTCCGATCAGCATCGTCAGAAGTCCTCCCTGCGAGTGCCCCATCAGGTACAGATCACCTGCGAAAGGAAGACTCTTCGCATAATCGACCACGTAAAGCATGTCAGCGATCCAGTCGAGAATGTTATGGTGCTCAAAAATCCCATCGGACTTTCCGTGTCCATACATCTCGACCCGCAGTGTCGCCATTCCCGCCTCTCTTGCTGCCTTTGCCACCGCAAGAATATGGCGTTCCTCCATATGCCCGGTAAATCCATGCACGACGATAACGAGCGGTATCTTCTCTCCTGCCACCTCTTTGGGCAGATCCAGCTTCGCATGGATCCTGAAGCCATCTTTGTCAATATAAAACTCATCAGGATTCTTTAATCCCTGCATCATGTACCACTCTTGCCTCCAATCTCCAATCCTGCCTTTTCCGCACTTTGGCAGTAACACCAAGACAAAAGCCAAAACAAAGAAAAAGGCATAAAAGAGGAGAAGGATTTCTCCCTCTCCTCTCAGTAATGCTTTATTTACGGCACTTCTCATTATCCGAAGTATCTGTCAAGCAGTCCCTTGAATGCCTTTCCGTGTCTTGCCTCGTCTCTTGCCATCTCATGGACGGTGTCATGGATCGCGTCAAGGTTCAGAGCCTTTGCTCTCTTAGCCAGATCGGTCTTGCCTGCGGTTGCGCCGTTCTCAGCGTCAACTCTCATCTGCAGATTCTTCTTGGTGGAATCGGTGACAACCTCGCCGAGCAGCTCAGCGAATCTGGATGCATGATCTGCTTCCTCGAAAGCAGCCTGTCTGTAGTACATTCCGATCTCCGGATATCCTTCACGCATAGCAACGCGGCTCATAGCAAGATACATACCAACCTCGGAGCACTCACCGGTGAAGTTAGCACGAAGATCTTCCTTGATATCTTCCGGAACATCAGAAGCAACTCCGACAACATGCTCTGCTGCCCAGGTCATCTCTTCTTCCTGCTTGGTGAACTTGGAAGCCGGAGCTCCGCATACCGGACACTTCTCCGGAGCTGCATCACCCTCGTAAACATAACCGCAGACATTGCATACCCACTTAGCCATAGTAAATTTCCTCCTTGTAATTGCTGTACATTCTTTATTCTCAACAGTGATTGAACCTGACCGCTGCCTCATATTCCAATCAGCTGCAGTCTGCCACTTCCGGCCTCTGCCTTCCATGGACGAACTTGCGTGCCTTATACTGCTTCGGATGTCTCCGCTTCTGCCTTCCTCCGGCATTCGCCGCATATGCCATAGAACTGAATGCTGCACTCCTCGATCTGCCCGTCGAAGTTTTCCGACGCCAGCTTCCGGATCTTATCACTGTCGATGAAATCATTCATGTCGGTGACGTTTCCGCAGCTTCTGCAGATGAAATGGTTATGCGGCCTGATGTCTCCGTCGTAGTGTTCGGCACCCGTACCTGTGGTGATCTTCCGGATCTCTCCGATATCCACCAATAAGGAAAGGTTCCGGTAAACCGTCCCCAGACTGATCTGAGGAAATTCATTCCTGATCTCCCTGTAGACCATATCCGCTGTCGGGTGGTCCTTCCGGCTTCTCAGATTCGAGACGATTGCTTCCCTCTGGCGACTGCGCTTCAGCCCTGCCATATGTCACATCCTTTCTACAAATTGAAATGATAATCAATTTCAGTAATAATTATCATTTCTGAGAATAATATAACGGAAACAGAACACTATGTCAAGTGATATCACAAATTATTTCAGGAATTATTACTGTTATTTAGTTCTAACTTGAGTCGTTCATATATAACTTATCTGAACATATGTAGGCTGCACAGAAACATTTGTAAACCGCCGGTTACACCCCCCTTGAAACTCATTTCCCCGTTTTTTATACTGGTATCAAAATCAAACACGCCCATCTCCCAGGAGGTTTTCTATATGAAGTTTCTTCATCTCTCTGACCTTCACCTCGGCAAATCGGTGAACGGCTTCAGTCTCCTGCCCGACCAGAAAGACCTGGTCCTGAGGCAGATCCCTCAGCTGATCAAAGATCAGAATATCGACGCAGTCCTGATCGCAGGCGACGTCTACGACCGCGCGATCCCGCCGGAAGGCGCGGTCACGCTTCTCGACGATTTTCTGACAAAGCTCTCTTCCATGAATATCCCGGTCCTGGCGATCTCCGGCAATCATGATTCGGACGAGCGCCTGAACTTCGGAAGCCGGGTCTTCGTAAGCGGCGGCATCCACATCGCAGGCAAGTACGAAGGCAGGCTTCCGAAAGTGACCCTCGCCGACGACTATGGCGAGGTCCACGTCTGGCTCATGCCCTACCTTCAGAGCAGCCTGGTCCGCCAGTACTATCCGGACGAGAAGATCGAGACCTACGAAGATGCTGTCCGCGTGGCGATTGCCCATACCGACATCGACTATTCTTTGAGAAATATTATGGTGTCCCATCAGTTTGTAGCCGGCATTGCGAAGGCGGAACCTGGTGAAGATGAGCAGGCACCTGCTGCGGATGAAGATTCCGTCACTGGAAGTTCCCTTAAAAGCCGCACATACATCGACCCGGAGATCGGAGGGTCCGAGACCAAGGCTGTCTCCGTCGGCACCATCGACCGGATCGGCAGCGACCTCTATGAGAAGTTCGATTACACAGCGCTTGGCCACATCCACAGGCCTCAGAAGGTTGGATCGGAGAAGATCCGCTACAGCGGCTCTCCGCTCAAGTATTCTCTGAGAGAGGCGGCGGATGAGAAATCCTTCCTGATCGTCGAACTGAAGGAGAAAGGCACGGAGCCTGTGTTCACAACGATACCGGTCCGCCCGCTGCATGACATGTGTGTCATCGAGGGCAGGTACGATGACCTTCTGCAGGCTCCGGACCCGTCTCATCTGGATGACTATGTCTTTTTTGAGCTGACAGATGAGACTCCGGTCCCGGATGCCCTGTCGGTACTCCAGACAACCTATCCGAACGCGATGGGACTCCGCTACAGGAATCTGGAGAAACTGACCGGCATCTCTTCCTCTGAATCCGGTTCTCAGAAAGACATGACCTTTGAGGAGAAGCTGCAGGCTTTCAGTACTCTGGTCAGAGGAAAGGAACTTACAGAGGAAGAGCTGGCGATCCTGAAAAAAGCGGCAGAAGAAGCAGGTGTACAGGAGGTGATCGGATGAAGCCGGAAAGACTCGAGATGACCGGATTCGGTTCTTTTAAGAATAAAACTGTTGTTGACTTTTCGAGGCTGGGGGATGACGGACTCTTCCTGATCACAGGCGCTACCGGAGCCGGAAAGTCCACCATCTTTGATGCGATCTCCGTATCCCTCTATGGCAAGCCGAATACGCCGGACAGAGCGACCGACTCCATGAAGAGCGACTATACAGAAGCAACTGCTACACCGATCGTTGACTTCACTTTCACCCACAGAGGCAAAGCTTACCGGATCGAACGCAGGCTCCCGCATCTGAACTCCAGAAACAACAGGGCACCCGGAAGTGCAACGATCTGGTGCGGGAATGAAGTGCTCGGCACCGGCTACACAAAAGTAACCGAGATCATCGAAAAGCAGGTACTGAACCTTAGCTATGAACATTTCTCCCAGATCACCATGATCGCCCAGGGCACCTTCCGGGACGTCCTGACCGCAGGCACCCAGGAGCGCACCAAGCTTCTGCAGAGTATCTTTATGACCAGGCCTTATGAGGACATGGGATCGAAACTGAAGGGCTATGCCCAGCAGGCACTGGCAGAGAGGGATGGATGTGCCACCATCATCAAGGACAGGGTGGAAGGGATTTCCTGCGCCACCCCGGAAGATGAGGATGTTAAAACAGGCTTTCTGGACGATCTTAAGGAAGTGAACGGCGCAAGAAAGTCGGGGACCGCGGAAGTCCTTCTCAGCGATAAGGACCGGATCCTGGATTTTCTGGATGACCTGACATCTCGTGATGATGCGGAGATGAAGAGACTGAAGAAAGTCATCTCCTTTAACAACGATAAGATCACGGACCTCACGTCCAGGATCTCGCTTGCGGATGAAGGCAACAGAAAACTGCAGGCAGAGAAGGACCTGGAAGACCGGAAGATGGAGCTGGATAAACAGAAACCGGAAGTCGAAAAGGACAGGCAGAAGCTTGAGAAGGAAAAGAAAGCTCTGCATCAGGTCAAACCGGACTATGACAGAAGTGTCACGGCTGACCGTAATCTGAATGAGTCCCAAAGAAGCCTGCTCCTTGCGGAAGACAGACTGGCAGCTGCAGAGCGGCAGGTGGCTGAAGCCAATGCCGAGGTTGAGAAGGCAAAAGATTACCAGAAGGAGCTCGAGAATCTCAAAAGTCAGATTCAGGACCTTGAAAAGCAGATGGAGAAATATGCCCTCCGGGATCGGCTGAAAACTATGATTCAGAATGCGCAATCGACACTGGACCGGATTGAAGAGCAGAAAAAGAAGAATCAGGAACATCAGGAAGATAACGACAAGCGGATCGAGTGTCTCAGAAAGTCAGTAGGACAGCTTGCCAATCTGCAGAAAGAAAAGGCGGAAGCGGATGCTCGGACAGAAAAGGCCGACCGCCATAAGAAGTTTCTGGACCACAGCCTTTCTGACCTGAAAGAACTCGCCAAAGAGCGCGAAAAGCTGAAGAAAGCCCAGGATACCTTCCAGGAAGATTACCTTGCTTACGAGAAAGCGAATCATGAATATGAGGATGCAGACAAACTTTTCCAGATGAATCAGGCGGGTATTCTTGCCGAAAATCTGAGGGAGGGCGATGCCTGCCCGGTCTGTGGTTCTACTTCCCATCCGCACCTCGCTCATACTACCGGGGAAAAGGTCAGTTCCGATGACCTGGACCGGCTGAAGGAAGAAGTGAATGCGGCTGCCGGCAAAAAGGACCAGTCCAAGGAGCACGCGACTGCTCTTCTTTCCGCTTTAAGGACAAAAGAGACTGCTGTCAGAGAGAGTCTTGCGGATACCCTCCCGCAGATCTGCGAAAGCTGGCCGCAGATTACCCTCCCACGGTTCGGATTTGATCAGACAGAGGAGCTGCCGGAAGAGCGAAAGGAGTACATTTCTCTCCTTGGAGAGGACCTTGACGGGATCTATGCCGCCTGCAAAAAGCATGCCGATGAGATAAAGGAGAAGATCGTGCAGGCTGAGAAAGATCAGCCCCGTCTTGAGATGGCCGAGAAGACTGCCGAGGGCCTCAAATCCGAGAATGAAAAGCTATTTGATTCCGAAAGTAAGGCAAAGGAGAATGCTGCTGCTTATAAAGCCAGACTCACTGAATACGAAGCTCTTTCTTATAAGACAGAGAAGGAGGCTCAGAATGCCCTCACTGCCGGAAAGAAGGATGCCACAAAGCTCAGCGGTCTGATCGACAAGGCGAATTCTGACAGCAAGACAGCAGGCATGAATTATGCGGCGGCAAAAGCGGATCTGAATACCGCGAAAATACAGAATACCAGATTTCAAAAGGAGGCGGCATCTGCGGATGAAACTTTTAAAGCTGCACTCTCACAATATGGTTTCCTGTCGAAAGAGGATTTCCTCGCGAATCTGAAGAGTGAGGAAGATCTTCAGGCGGAAGAAGCAAAAATCCGCAGCTTCCAGGATAGCGTCAGGACGACAGAGGTCCTTCTTGAGAAGGCGAAAGAAGAAGCGAAAGGGCTTGCCTATGTCGATACCGGTGATCTCGTGAAAAAGAGGGCTGAACTGCTCTCAGACAATGAAACGGACGATGAACTCTACAGGAGAGTCAGCGGAAGATATGGTCAGAACAAAAGGACGCTGGCTGACCTTAAGGGTGATGGAAAAAGCGGCCGCTTCAACGAGCTGAATGACCTTGTCCTGGACTACCGCACCAAGCTTAACATGAAGAATCTGATCAGCGGACAGTATGCCGGAGCATCCAGGATGACTTTCGAGCAGTATATCCAGCAGGAGGGCTTCCGGCAGATTCTGGAAGCTGCCAACATCCGCCTTCAGAAGATCACCGATGGGCAGTTTGCTTTCCGTCTTCGTTCCGCAGAAGATCAGGGGAAGAAGTCCCAGGAAGCTCTTGCCCTGGATATCTTTGATGCCAATACAGGTAAACAGAGACCAATCGAGTCTGTGTCCGGAGGCGAGGGTTTCAAGGCCTCTCTCTCCCTGGCCCTGGGGCTCTCCGACAGCATCGCGTCAAGGGCGGGCGGAATCAGTGTCGAGTCGCTCTTTATCGATGAAGGCTTCGGCTCCCTCGATACCAGTGAATCGCTTCCGGAGACGATCGACATGCTTACTACCCTCTCCACCAAAAACAAGCTGGTGGGAATCATCAGCCACTGTGAAGCGCTAAAGTCCGAGATCAGCAACCAGATCGTCGTGACGAAGAGCAGAGGGAATTCCGGAAGTACGCTGGAAGTTGTCCGGAAGTAAAAAGGATGGCGAGGCAGCAACAGATGCAGAAGCAACAGGTGCCAGGCACTTTAAATGCCTGGCACCTGTATCACTCCGGTTCTGTCTCTGTCTCCTGAGTCTTGCTCATCTCAGGAAAGTCGTTGATGCGGACATATGGGGTCTTGAAGCTTTTTTCAGAGCTTTTCATGTCCGTGAATGTAAAGATGGTTCCGATATACTTCTTGTCATACTCAGATGCCGCCTCTTCTCCGCCATCCAGATAGGGATAGATGTGGTCCATGATCAGCATATTATGGGCGGGCAGGCAGGTGCCTTCATAGAGCCGTTCAAAATTATCTTCCACCTTGTCTCCATTCTGAGTCGGCTCATCGGATTCTACCTTGTAGTCCTCGTCGGAATCATTGTAGATCCAGACTTCCCGCTGATATTCGTCCTTCCAGCTGTACTTATATTTGACGCAGCAGATCCTGATTCCCTCACCGGAATCTTTGCTGCTCTCATAGACCAGTCTGGAAGTTTCCGGCCTTTCCGGCTGCCGGACAATGTAGTCAGCATCGGTCTGCAGCCGGACCAGATCATCCCTGTTGCCGCTGAAATAGACTTCATCGTAATCTTCCGTCATGAGATTAAAGTTGCCGAAGCACATCTCTTTGACCACACCACTCGGAACATCCCAGATCTCGCAATAGATGACCTGTGTCTTATGGGGTTTGAAATCCGGTCCGACGTAGAGACTGTCATTTACAGCGATTCCATTGACTGAGATCAGATCAAAGCGAACCTTTCTGACTTCATCCGACTGGTTTTCAACTTTGAATCCAAGTTTGATCCGGCGCAGGCTAAAGGTCGTGGTTTCCAGTGCATCCTCCAGTGGCTGATTGACATCATCTGTCTCAACTGCATATTTATGCGTTGGCTCCGCATAGATGCCTTCAAACGACAGGCGGATTCCATCGTGCTCGAAAATAGTCCGGTCTTCCCCTGTCACATCGTAGGAAGTCCGCATAAAATCATCATAGGGATATTCGTTCAGGACAGTTTCATCTCCCTGATGATGCTGGCTGACCAAAAAGAAGAAGATGAGCACGGCGATTGGAATCACACCAAACAACAGGAAGAAAAACAAGCTCTTTCTGGCAATCTTCTTTCCAGATGTCTTTTTCCGTTTTCTTCCTGATGGTCCGCCGCCCCACATGGAATCCATGCTGCCGGAGCCGAAAGTACCCGGGTCCTGAGCTTCTTTTCCTTCCGGATAAGGGTTCTTTTTGCTGTGAATCTTGTGGGTGATAGCGTAGATAATATATAGGATGATTACGATCAGGTCGATCGCTATGAAGGCTTGTACAAACATAATAAACTCTCCGAAAGATCTGCAGAAGGGATGTCCAGACAGGATTCCTGCAGAAAAACAGGCAATATGATCTTCTTCGATTATAATTGTATCAGGCGAATCATGAAAGTGGGACTTCTATGTCATCTTTGGGTCAGCTTTTTCTCATTTTACATACGGAAGGGCGATGCCGGCATAGGAAGCTTTTTACACTGGTTTCAGATGTCCGAAGCCAGCACATATGGATACAGCAACCCTTCTCCGGCTGCCTTCCTTACTGCCGCTCCCATGACTTCTTTCACCAGATCCGGTTTCCCTGAAAGCTCCTCCGGACTGCCTTTGCACAGAAGCTTCCCTTGCCTGATCAGTGCGATCTGGTCCGCCAGCGTAAAGCTCTGAGGCAGGTCATGGGAAGTCATGATAATCGTCTTTCCTTCCTCCTTCAGCCTTCTCAGAATCTCCATGATCCGCATCTGATGGGAGATATCCATAGCCGACATGGGTTCATCCAGAAGGAATATCTCCGGGTCCTGTGCGATCACCATAGCCAGATAGCAAAGCTGGCGCTCGCCTCCTGAAAGCTGGGGAAGATTCCGGTCGCAAAACTTTTCGATCCCGCAGATCTGAAAGGCTCTCTCCACCGCCTCGATATCCCTTTTTCCCGGTCTTCCGGGCCACGCAAGTCTGGAAAACCTTCCATGCATGACCAGGGTAAAAGCATCCATATCCGGAACCGGCTGCGACTGGGGAAGGATCCCGATCTTTCTGGCACGCAGTCTGTGCGGAAGCTCCCTCACGGAGAGAAAATCCCGGCATTTGACATTTGCGCCAGGATGATCAGAAGCAGGATCCGTCAGCAGGATCTCCCCTTTGTAGGGCAGGATCCCCGCCATAGCCTTGAGGAGAGTGGATTTGCCGCTTCCATTGCACCCGATCAGGATCGAGATCTTCCGGTCTGCAAATGAAAGCTCGTCGACCTCCACGACCTGCTTTTTTCCATAGCCTGTTTTCACCTGCTGCAGAATCAGCATCTTCTTTTCTCCCTTCACAGTGACAGCTTCTTCTTCCTTCTCAGCAGAACGCTGAGGAAGAAAGGTACGCCGATGACCGACAGAATGAGACCTGCCGGAAGTTCATAGGGATAGAACATCTGTCTCGCGATCAGATCGCAGAGCATCAGGAAGGCCGGTCCGTAAAGAAGGCACAGGACGATATTGGTCCTGAAATGATTCCCCGAAGCCAGCCTGACAAGATTGGGAATGATCAGCCCGACGAATCCAAGCAGCCCGCAGAGTGAAACCGATGCGCCTGCGAGCAGGGTCGCAGAAAGAATGCAGAGAAATCTCCACATTCTGACGGGGAGCCCGAGCCCTTCCGCACTCTCATCTCCGAGGAGAAACAGATCAACTCCCGGAGCCAGAACAGCGGTCAGGATCAATCCTGCTGCAAAAAGAGGGAGGGAAAATCTCAGTGAGGCGGAGGAGACAGAAGAGAATCCTCCGAGCGAGAATCCGACTTTGTCAGCAACAGAATCCGGCCGGAATGTGATGATAGCATCGCTTCCGGCGGTGAACAGATAGGAGACCGCAACTCCTGCAAGGATCAGAGTCGTCTTGGAGAGCCCTGCCTTCGAGGCAAGGAAGACGACGATCATGGCTGCCAGAAACGCCCCGAAAAAGCTGAACGCACTCCTTATGTAAGCGGCTCCCGGAAAAAGAATGCCCGCAATCAACACAAAAAAACCTGCTCCGGAATTGATGCCGATGATGCCGGGTGCAAGAAGAGAGTTGTTCAGGGAGACCTGGAGGAGCAGCCCGGAGATGGAAAGTCCCAGTCCGCTAAGAAGGCAGGCTGCCGCCCTTGGCATACGGACCTGCCAGAGGATGACGGAGGCAAGTCTTGCCTCCTTCTCCTCCGGGATCACCGATCCTCTCAGAAGAGCGCGAAAAAGGTCCGAGGAACTTACGTCCCTGTTGCCGGTCAGAATCGAAAGTGCAAACATGACGATCAGCAGAAGGATTCCGATAATGTAGATTGTCCTGAGTCTTTTCCGGTCCTGCATATTGCTCTCTGTCTGCTCCCTCTCTCTGTTTCCGTATGTCCACTAAGTGCCCGGGGACACATGATCCGCGGGCACTATATTTACTGTTGCAGTTTTACTCAGCCTCAGCCTCGTTCTCAGCCTTCTGTCTCAGCCTCAGTCTCCGTCTTCCCGCTCAGAAGATCCGAGACATACTGATAAGCCTCTGCCCAGCGTGCATTCGGTTTGTACTGGAAGAGGTCCTTCGGCATGGTGTAGACCTGGCCGCTTCGCACTGCAGAAAGCGTGCTCCATGCAGGGTCTGAGGTGAATGCTTCCTCGTAAGCCTTCTCAGCCTCATCCGGCTTCCCCTGAGGAATGACAAAGATGTAATCCGGATCCTGTGCCAGGATCGCCTCGACGGAAAGATCATCCAGGCTGCTGTCGTCGGAAGCGATATTCTTCAGTCCGAAATCATGGAAGATCTCAGATGCGAAATAATCGTCCTTGAGCGCTTTATTCTTGGTTGCGGATACCCTCAGCTCGAGATAGGTTTTGCCTGCCAGGTCAACGGTGGACGCAGCCAGGACATCATCGATTCCAGACTTCACGTCCGTGACATTTTCCTGATAAAGATCATCGCGGCCGGTCATGTCGGTAAACTGCTTCATGTAGGAATCGTAGTCAGCGAATGTGGAGATTTCGATCCGCTCGACATCAACCCCCTTGCTCTGAAGGTCGTCTGCGATTTCCTTGTGGCTCGGAAGGTCCGCTGTGAGGAGGACCAGGTCCGGATCAAGTGCGAGAATGGACTCCTCGGAAGGCTTGGCCAGATGTCCGATCGACACTGCGTCTCCGATTCCCTCAAGGTCCAGTCCGTCATCCGTGATGCCGGCAAGTTTTCCGCCTGCAAGAAGCCAGAGATCTCCGATCGACTTTGAGAGAGCTACGACCGACTCCGGCTGTTTCTCCTCGACCACCTGGTCCATATCCCCGGTCAGGCTCTCTGTCTCACCTGCGTATGCCGGACATACCGGAGCGATCAGGCTCCCGAACATCACAGCAGCGGAAAGTGCCGCAATCCCTTTTCTCATGAAACCATTCATTACGAATCCTCCTCTTTTATTTTCGGTCTGCCGACGGCAGCCAGAAATCGATCTTTCCCTGCATCCAGATATCGCCGCGGAATCTCATGCCGTCCATCGGTTCGCCCTCAAGATCCAGGGCATTGATGCACATGTTGAACTTGAGTCCGCCGATATCCAGGTTCATTTTCCAGACCTTCTCATTCGTGAAGGTGCTGTAGATAGGAAAGACATGATCGATATTAGCCAGAATGTGGTATTGGTCCGATTCCATCCCATATGGGATGAAATACGTATCGACGATGGAGAAGATATCCTCCCCGTCCCCCAGTCTCTTCTGTACCATGCTGTAAAGGTCCAGGTTCTGAAATGTGACAAGCTGTATCGCTTTTTCATCGCCCAGCTTGGCCATCTCGATCGTATCGGCTCTCTCGATTGTCCATGATGACGGTCGCTCCGACTTTCTCTCTGACCTTGATTTTGCAGGCAGGATGATCCTCCCCATAGTGGAAAGGGCACCAAATGTCGTTGTGACCCGATACTGATTGTCCGGATCTTCTTTCTTCCCCCGGAGGTACATGCCGGGATTCTGAAGAGTAAAGATCAGTGGAGCGCCGACCCGTCCATCATTGCAGACTCCGATATAGGAATCCCCGCTCTGCTTTTTCTGGATTCCAATACTGCCATCACTCTGGGCTGCCAGGCCTCCCGCGGTCTCAACATATGGAAAATAGGAGGTCCGGTGGAAGCCGAGCCGGTCCTGCTCTCCAAGGATCTTTATGCCGATCCCCAGCCCAAGATCCCTGGACATCTCCATAAAAGTCACCTTCCGCTTATCATCCCTCACGGATTCCATGCGGTCATAGACATCATAGATACTGTCGCAGAGCATGTCGACGTCGTATTCCTTCACTTTATCTTCGGTAAGGCCGATGGCTCTCATGTAAGCATGCATGCAGTGGATTCCTTTGCTTTTTTCTGAGTACGGAATACGCCGCCACTGCGGCAGAAACTGCAGTATGCGGCGTATATTTTATATATTGAAAAGTTGCTGTGATCCGATTATGGAACGAGAACCTTCTTGCCGCCCATATATGGCTGCAGAACTTCCGGAATGGTGACGGAACCGTCTGCCTGCAGATGGTTCTCAAGGAAAGCGATCAGCATTCTCGGAGGAGCAACACAGGTGTTGTTCAAGGTGTTAGCCAGGTGCTTCCTTCCATCCTTACCCTTGACCTTGATATTCAGACGACGTGCCTGTGCATCTCCCAGGTTGGAGCAGGAACCGACTTCGAAGTACTTCTTCTGACGCGGAGACCATGCTTCCACATCCAGAGACTTGACCTTCAGGTCAGCCAGATCACCGGAGCAGCATTCGAGGGTACGGACCGGAATCTCCAGGCTTCTGAAGTAATCAACCGTATTCTGCCACAGCTTGTCGTACCACATATTCGCTTCTTCCGGCTCGCAGATGACGATCATCTCCTGCTTCTCGAACTGATGAATACGATAGACGCCTCTCTCCTCGATACCATGGGCGCCCTTCTCCTTGCGGAAGCACGGAGAATAGGAAGTCAGGGTAAGCGGAAGCTTTTCCGCATCGATGGTCTCGCCGATGAAGCGGCCGATCATGGAATGCTCAGAGGTCCCGATCAGGTAAAGGTCTTCCCCTTCGACCTTGTACATCATAGCGTCCATCTCGTCAAATGACATTACGCCGTCAACTACGGCTCTTCTGATCATGTAAGGCGGGATTACATAGGTAAATCCGCGGTCGATCATGAAGTCGCGGGCATAGGAAAGGCACGCAGAGTGAAGTCTGGCGATATCGCCAAGCAGATAGTAGAAACCATTGCCGGCTACGCGTCCTGCAGCATCCATATCGATGCCGTGAAGCTTCTCCATGATCTCGGTATGATATGGGATCGGATAATCCGGAACGACCGGCTCACCGTACTTCTGGAGCTCAACATTCTCGGAATCATCCTTACCGATCGGAACAGAAGGATCGATGATGTTCGGGATGACCATCATTCTCGTCTTCAGCTCTTCCTCGACAGTCTTTTCCTTCTCGGAAAGTTCAGCTACACGGGCCTGGTTTCTGGTAACCGCTTCCTTGGCCGCCATAGCCTCTTCCTTCTTGCCTTCATGCATCAGCTTTCCGATCTCCTTGGAGATACGGTTTCTGTCCGCCTGAAGTGCCTGCAGTTCCTGCTTAATCTCACGATTCTGCCTGTCTAGCTCAATTACTTCGTCTACAAGCGGAAGCTTCTGATCTTCAAACTTCTTCCTGATGTTCTCTTTTACAATATCAGGATTTTCTCTGACAAACTTGATATCAAGCATCTAAAAACTCCTCCCGGGACTTACCCTGCCCCACTGAATAGATTGGTCTATAAAACTTTACTCCAAAACATGCTATTCGTCCAGTATTATACTTGTATATACATGTTTTGAAGTTGTGGTCCTTTAATCCGTTACTTTATTGGAATAGTTCACAACAGCCTGTCTCAGTGCTTCCTTCTCTTCCTCGCCCAGAACAATATAAGACTCGCCTTTGACGATCTCTTTGATATAAGTATAGCAGCCTTCCTTGCTGTGGATCGCATTCAGCACAAAACCGGTATTTTCCTGATCAAGCAAAGCAAGCGCGAAACTCATCCTTCCTCCGACATCCTGAAATGCATCATACTTGACGATTCCTGTCTTCATCGGAGTTACTTTCATCATATCTTTGAGATGCTGGATCTCTGAAGCCTGATTTTTACTCTGCTCTGCGATCCTCTCGACCTCGATGAACTCACTTTCGATAGCTTTCTCAAGCGACGCCCCGTCTTTTCCTCTCATGAAGAGTCTGTATCTCTTCATGAAGCGGCTCATCTTCATCGATACATGAGCAAGATAGAACAGGACGAATACCATAACGATCAGAAGAAGGATCATCACGATCCCGGGATCAAATCCCAGGCTGTTCAGAAAACTGCTTTGCATCTTTTCTCCTCTTTCTATATAAAGTTTTTATTATCTCTCTTCCCCATTCAGGATTGCCTGATAGATTCTTTCAAGCTCGTCACTGGAGAAATATTCAATCTCAACCCTTCCTTTTTCCGGTGTTTTTGACTGAATACTGACTTTGGTCCTGAGAGAAGTCTTCATTCTCTCTTCCATGTCATGATAGATTGTCTGAAGCTGCTGGCTGATAGCCGGTGGTTTTGGCTCTGCCGGTTTCTTCAGCAGTTTCCTGACATAAGACTCTACTTCACGGACACTCATCTTCTCATCGAAGGCTTTCTGTGCAGTCTGGAACTGAAGTTCTCCATCCTCGATAGCCAGAAGAGCTCTGACATGTCCGGTCGACAACATCTCCCCCACCAGCATATTCTGGACTCTGGCGTCCAGCCTGAGAAGCCGCAGTGCATTCGTGATAGCAGCCCGGCTTTTGGATACTCTTTCAGCAACCTGGTCCTGGGTAAGAGAGTAATCTTCAATCAGTCTCTTAAAGGCAGCTGCTTCCTCGATCGGATTCAGGTCCTGCCTCTGAATATTCTCGATCAAAGAGAGTTCCATAATCTCTCTGTCAGAATAATCTCTTACGATCACCGGAATCTCTTTGAGGCCGGCGATCTTTGCCGCCCTCCATCTTCTCTCACCGGCAACGATCTCGTAATAATCATCTCTCTTCTGGACGATCAGAGGCTCGATTATGCCATGGAGTTTGATGGAATCTGCAAGTTCCTGCAGCGAATCCTCATTAAATTGTTTTCTTGGCTGATCCCGGTTCGGCTCTACCGTGTTGATATCTACAGTGAGCTGTCCGGAATGGTTTTCTTCCTCTGCAACATCTTCAGCTGTATCTTCAACAGTTTCCTGAAAATTCTCTTCTTCTGCCGTAGTCTTTACCGGACTGTTTTTCTTCTTTTCAGGTCTGGTCTTCGCCTTTTCAGGCTTTTTGTTTTCCGACTTACTGGAACCCTTATCAGGAATCAGAATATCCAGCCCTCTTTTTCCTAGTCCTGTTCTTCTTGCCATTAGCCCCTCCTGTAATGAATCACTTTTGATGCAAGTTTTTCATAAGCTTTGGCACCTGCAGACTTCGGGTCATACTCGGTGATCGGCAGTCCATAGCTTGGAGCCTCCGCGAGACGCACATTTCTCGGAATAATACACTTGTAGATCTTCTTGTCCGTATTTTGCGTTACATTTTCAACGACTTCTGTAGCCAGCTTAGTTCTACCGTCATACATCGTGAAGACGATTCCTTCGATCTTTAGCTTATCGTTCTCACGTTCCTGAATCAGCCGGACCGTCTGCATCAGCTGGGCCAGGCCTTCCAGAGCATAATATTCACACTGAAGTGGAACCAGAACCGTATCCGCTGCGCTCATTGCATTGATCGTAAGAATATTCAAAGAAGGAGGGCAGTCGATGATAATGTAGTCGTAATGACTTTTTATCTGCTCGATTTCCTTCTTCAGAATATGGTTTTTTCCTTCCTGATCGGAAAGCTGAATTTCAACAGCTGCAAGATTGACATCTGAAGGAACGATCGAAAGCTTTGTTCTCACATTCTTTATGGTAGCATCCTCAAGAGTTGCTTCTCCAAGCATGACATCATAGATTGTTTTATCTATTGAATCGTCATCAATATCGAATCCACCGGACGCATTGCCCTGAGGATCCATGTCAATAAGGAGAATTCTTTTCTTTTTTTCTGCTAAGCATGCTGAAAGATTGATGGCAGTGGTCGTTTTCCCGACTCCGCCTTTCTGATTTGCTATTACTATGACTCTCCCCATAATTATTTATACCTCGCATTCGTGTATTATTTTATCACAGTTATATATCTGTTGCTATATGTTTCACGTGAAACACCGTTAATAATGTGACCGCAAAGGAAGCAGACCCGACTGACTGAGCAAAGCAAAAGAATGTTTCACGTGAAACACTTCCACTATGTAAACACGAAGGAAGGAGCGCGTCTGCTTCGTAGAAACCCATTTGAGAGCGTCGGCACTTAGCGAATCGAGCTCGTAAGAGCGAAGATGAGCTTAGTGTCCGCTACGCTCGAAAATGAGCGAAAGCGAGGTTTCGTAGAAGCAGACCCGACTGACTGAGCAAAGCCAAAGAATGTTTCACGTGAAACAACCAACCCCTTACAATGTTACCCGTAAAGGTAGTAGCGCACTCCAAAGAAAAAGACTATAATAGAAGCAACTGTTAAAAGCCAATGAGGGGTGAAGATTATGGATAGTATGAAAGAACATATCAAAACGCTTGTGAAGCTAGACCTTGCAGCGCTTTGTATGATGTACGGGGCAAATAAGTTTATATCTTCCGTAGCCCCTGCGAAAAATATCATGAAACCTGGAACAGGAAAGTACTTCAAGTGGAAGTATGGGGATGTCTTCTACCATAAGACCGGCGAAGGCTCTCCTCTTGTTCTTCTCCATGATGTCTATCCTTCTCAGAGTGGATATGAATGGCTGGATGTTGTTGAAGCACTCAGCAAAGACCATACGGTATATACAGTAGACCTTCCCGGCTGCGGAAGATCCGCAAAGCCGAAGGTAACCTACACCAATTACTTCTACGTTCTTTTCCTGACCGATTTTATAAAAAAAGTAGTAAAGAAGAGAACAGATATTATTGCTGACGGATATTCATCTTCCTTTGCGATCATGGCTTCCAGACTTGATGATACGATCATCCATCATATCATCGCAGTAAATCCATACAGCTTTGGCAATCTTGCTCAGACAGAAACCGGTCAGTCCCGCTTTGGAAGATTTATACTGAACCTTCCGATCGTTGGTACGACTGTATATAATATGGAAGTTTCCCACAGTAATATCGATTATCATTTCACGGAGGAGTATCTCTACAATCCATTCCGCAGCAATAATCGTTACGTCGATGCCTTCTATGAAGGAGCTCACTATAACGAGGGAAATGGAAAATATCTCCTTGCTTCAATCAAGGGGCTTTATATGACCGTCAACATCAGAAAAGCCTTAAGAAACCTGGGAGATAAAGTTACGATTCTCTATGGACAGGGTATTGATTACTCAAAGAATATTATTGCTGAGTACACGAGTGTCAATCATAAGATCAAGGTATATCCAATCCAGAAAGCGAAATACCTTCCGATGATGGAATGCCCGAAAGAATTCCTTGCAGCCTACAGGAAATCAGAAGAGAAATGAAATTCCCATCACTATGTACTGAATGAATCAAATAGACATATTATCAGGCAGCTGCGGTAAAAAGAAAGGCCGCAGCTGTTTTTATGTTTTAGCCAAGTGGTTCTTTGCCCGGCAGTCCTGCTTTTCGCGGATATTTTCCCGGAGTATTTTTTACCTTCTTTATGATCAGGAAGCTCCTCTCAAGATCTGTATCCGGTATCCTGTCCATAACAGGTCCTTCGCACTGCCCGCCAAGCAAGGTGATAGCTTTCCTTGCCTTTTCATATTCTTCTTCCACCGAAGCGGACTTATATGAGACAAAAACTCCTCCCTTTTTTACAAAAGGAAGACAGTATTCCGAAAGAGTAGAGAGATTGGCTACTGCTCTGGATACAACAAGATCATATTTTTCTCTATAGATCTTGTTTCTTCCGAGTTCTTCCGCCCGGGTGTGTATGGTCTCGATCTTTTCCAGACCGCATTTGTCAATGACCTCATTCAGGAAGAGAATCCTTTTATTGAGTGAATCTGCAAGAGTGAACGGAATTTCCGGAAAGATGATCTTCAGCGGAATCCCCGGAAAACCTGCTCCTGTTCCCATATCCAGCACATTTCCCACCTTGTCCATATCGATATGTCTTAGGATCATAAGAGAGTCGAGGAAATGTTTGTTCAGCACATCTTCAAACTCCGTGATAGCAGTCAGATTCATAACCTTGTTCTTCTCTACGAGAAATTCGTAAAAAATCTCAAACTGTTCTGCCTGCCTCTGATTCAGCTCAATATCCAGTTTCTTGAATGCATCGATAATGTTCGATATATTATTTGTATTCATTTTTACCCGTTTTCTAATTAAAGACGATACGGTCACTTTTTCAGATAGACAAGAAGGACGGAGATATCTGCAGGATTGACACCTGTGATCCGGGAAGCCTGTCCGATGGAGGAAGGCTTTACCTTCTTCAGATTCTGTCTTGCCTCTGTCCGAAGGCTTGGCACCTTATCGTAATCAAGATCATCCGGAATCATGGTCTGCTCTGCTCTCTCAAACTGGGCTACCTGTCTTTCCTGTCTCCTGATATATCCTTCATACTTGATCTCAATGTTCACTTCTTCCTGTACCTGATAAGGAAGCTCAGGTCTTTCCGGATCCAGATCTTTCAGGCAGAAATAGTCCAGTTCCGGTCTCCTTATCAGTTCCGCCAGAGTCGCTGAGGTGGAAAGAGGATCACTTCCACAGGATTTCAAAACCTCCTGCACCTTCTCATTTGCACCAATGGATACTTTCCTGACTCTAGCTGTCTCCTCTTCAATCTGCTCTTTCTTTTTCAGGAAACGAGCGTATCTTTCCTCATCGATCAGGCCGGCTTTATGTCCTTTTTCTGTGAGCCGGAGATCCGCATTATCCTGTCTCAGAAGAAGTCTGTATTCTGCACGGGAAGTCATCATGCGGTATGGCTCCCCGTTTTCTTTGGTGATCAGGTCATCGACAAGGACACCGATATAGCCTTCCGAACGATCGATCAGAAGAGGTTCTTTGCCGAGAATTTTCATAGCTGCGTTGATTCCCGCATAAAGTCCCTGGGCAGCTGCCTCTTCATAGCCTGAACTTCCGTTCATCTGTCCTGCGGAGAAAAGTCCCGGAACTTTCTTGAATTCGAACGTTCTCTTCAGCTGCATCGCATTGACACAGTCATATTCGATTGCGTATGCATTGCGAACGATCTTCGCCTGCTCCAGTCCCGGTACAGATCGATACATAGCGATTTGTACATCTTCCGGCATGGAAGAAGACATTCCATCAATATACATCTCGTTCGTATTCTTGCCCTGAGGCTCAACAAAAACCTGATGACTCCTGCGGTCCGAAAAGCGCACGACCTTATCCTCAATGGAAGGACAGTATCTTGGGCCGACTCCGCTGATTTTCCCGGAATAAAGGGGAGACCGGTCAATATTCTTCCTGATGATTTCATGCGTCTCTTCTGTCGTATGGGTCAGCCATACAGTCGCCTGCTCGATCTGGACATCCCCGGGATCCGTCTCAAAGGAAAATGGGACAACCGGTACGTCTCCGTACTGCGGGGTCATCTTCGAGTAATCGATTGTCTTTCCGTCCATTCTGCATGGAGTACCTGTCTTAAATCGACGAACTTCGATACCATGTTTTCTGAGAGAATCCGTCAGATGAGTTGCGGACTGAAGGCCATTCGGGCCGGTAAAATTTTCCACACCACCATAGATGCAGCGGGCATTCAGATAGGTTCCGGTACAGAGGATCGCTGCCTTGCAGTGATAGACGGCTCCGGAATAGGTTTTTACCCCGGTCAGCTTTCCGGATTCATCCGTGATGATCTCATTGATTTCCATCTGCTGGATCGAGAGATTTTCCTGATTCTCAAGAGTCTCTCTCATCCTTGCGGAATAGGCTGCCTTATCTGCCTGCGCCCTGAGGGAATGGACTGCCGGACCCTTGGATTTATTGAGCATCTTGGACTGAAGGAAGGTGTGGTCAATACACTTTCCCATCTCTCCGCCCAGAGCGTCGATCTCACGGACCAGGTGTCCTTTTGAACTTCCTCCGATGTGAGGGTTGCAGGGCATCATAGCGATCGAATCTACTGAAACTGTGAACATGATCGTCTTCAGTCCCAGTCTTGCGCATGCAAGAGCCGCCTCACAGCCTGCATGCCCTCCGCCTACCACTACGATGTCTGTCCATTCCTCTACAAGTGCCATTCCTTAACCTTTCTTTCCACTCATCCTTATCTGTTTTTCATAATCTGCATTTTCTGATCCCGATATCTGATGGGCGCATATGCGAATGAAAAACAGAAAAATCCCTCTTTTTATGTATCACTTACCCATGCAGAATCTGCTGAAGATCTCATCTGCAAGGTCATCTCCGATCTCTTCTCCGGTGATCTCTCCGAGTGATTCATACGCACTCATAAGATCAATCGTGTAGAAGTCTTCCGGCATATGATTGTCGATACTCTTCTTTAATTGTTTCAGACTTTCCAGTGTCTTCTGAAGCAGGACTTTGTGTCTTGCATTCGTGATCACGATCTGGTCGTTAAATTTTAACTGACCGCTGAAAAAAATCTGCTTCAAGGATTCGATCAGCTGATCAAGTCCGGTTCTCTCCTTCGCAGAGAAGGGAATAACAGGCACTTCATCGACATTCGATCCTGATTCTTCTTTAACCTGCTGAAATGCCTTTCGAATGCCTTCCACATCGGTCACAGGATCGAGATCAGTCTTATTCTGAAGGATGATCACGTTCTTATCTTTGATCAGCTGAAGGATCTCCCGATCTTCCGTATCGATATTTGTCGATGAGTCGATCAGATAAAGAACCAGGTCTGCTTTTTCAACCGCATCTCTCGCTCTCTGTACTCCGATCTTTTCGACAAGATCATCGGTATCATGGATGCCGGCAGTATCCGTGATCACAAGAGTCATTCCACCGATCGTTATGGTCTCTGTCAGGACATCTCTTGTCGTTCCTGCTACCGGAGTGACGATGGCACGCTCTTCTCCCAGAAGAAGATTCAGAAGAGAAGACTTTCCTGCATTCGGTTTTCCCACGATGACAGTACGGATGCCTTCCTGCATAAGACGTCCGGAATCCGCAGTGGCAAGAAGAGAAGAGACTTCGCCGGACCATTTGCGGACTGAGGAGGATAATTCCGGAAGGTACTCGTCAAAAGAGAGGGCTTCCGGGTCATCCAGGCAGGCTTCGATGTGGGCCGACTGGTAGATCATCTCACTTCTCATGTCCTTGATTTTTGCATAGAGGCTGCCGCGGACCTGACTGACAGAATTCTGAAGAGCAAACTGATTCCTGGACTCGATGACATCCATGACCGCTTCGGCTTCGGTGAGGTCGATTCGTCCATTCAGAAAGGCGCGCTTCGTGAACTCACCTGGCTCGGCCGGACGCGCTCCTGCCTTGATGACTGCATCCAGAACTTTTGTCACGACAAGGACACCGCCGTGACAGTTGATCTCGACGACATCTTCTGCAGTGTAGGTCTTGGGCGCAAGCATGACGGAGATCAGGACTTCATCGATGACCTGATTTTTTTGTCGATCAGGCTTCATGGATGACGAAGGCTCCTGAGAAGAATCTGGCTCCACAATATATCCATAGTGGATGGTGTGAGTCGGCACATCCTTCAGGTGTTTTTTGCCACCCGGAGAGCGATATACTTTATCCGCGATCTCAAGAGCATCCGGTCCGCTGATTCTTATGATTCCGATTCCGGACTCGGATACGGCGGTCGAGATGGCGGCGATGGTATCTTTTTCATCTAATCCAATCATCAAAGTCTCTTTCATACCCTTTTATATTTCTGCAAACTGCTCCGCGGGTGCTGAGGATCAGCCATTACTATATATCTTTAACCTTTTTCTTCTTTGACCTGTCCTGCTGTATATGTCCCGTACGACATGAATCTAATAATAGCATATACATAGGTGTTTGACATAGGTGCTTACTTAAGTCTTTTCCTAGGTCTTCTTTATGTTAAAGAAAGAGGAACGGCAACAGCCGCTCCTCTTTCTTTGATGCAAAGATTCTTTTTCATCTATCAGGAAGATTACTCTTCTCCGCCGTTGTTTCCTTCCGCCGGTCTTCTATCTTCTCTTCTATCTTCTCTGCTATCTTCTCTGTGATCATCCCTGCGTCCGTAACCTTGTCCGCCGCGCCCATATCCACGGCCTCCGCGGCCCCCGCGACCGTATCCGCCGCGTCCGTATCTACGGCTTCTCTCTCCGTACTTTCTCTCGAGTGCGTCGAGGTCTGCGTCCTTTTTCAGGGTGACGACCACCTTGCGGTCCGGCTCCTCGCCTTCACTGTGTGTGGTGACGAATGGATCGTCCTGCAGTGCGGAATGGATGATTCTTCTCTCGTAAGGATTCATCGGTTCCAGATAGACAGTCTGCCTTGTCTTCTTGACCTTGACGGCGATGTTCTTCGCAAGGTTCTCCAGGGTAGCCTTTCTTCTGTCACGATAGTTCTCGGTATCAAGCTTGACCCTGACATAGTAAGCCTTTCCCTTGTTGACGACAAGGGAAGTCAGGTACTGAAGAGAATCGAGCGTCTGTCCTCTCTTGCCGATCAGAAGTCCCATCTCATCGCCTTCCATGGAGACGTTCAGGCACTCTCCGTCATAGGTGGAGTTGATTTCAACACTCATCCCCATAGAAGCGAATACATCTTTCAGAAATGTCTCTGCCCTCTCAATTGCCTCACTTGGATCATCGAGAACGCGGATATCAGCATTCCTTCTCTCACGTCTCTCTTCGTAGCTCTCTTCTCTGCGTGCCTTCTTCGGAGCCTTTGCTGCAGCTGCCGGAGCATCAGCAGATGCCTCAGCAGTCTCATCTGAAGCCGCCTTGAAAGCTGCCTTTGAGACTTCTTTGGAAGTTTCCGGAGCCTTCTCCTTAGCCTTCTGAGAAGCGGTGGACGTAGCCTCCTCCTTAGCAGTTTGAGAAGCTGTCGGAGTAACATTTGCGGAAGCGGAAGCCTCCTCATCTGCACTCTCTGCCGGCTTTTCCGGAGCTTCTTCCTTTACTTTTGCCTCGATCACGGCATCCTTTGCACCGATTCCAAGGAAGCCCTTGGACTCTTTCTCGATTACCGTGTACTCGATGTGATCACTGGTTGTGTTCAGCGCAATGGCAGCATTCATGATTGCATCATTCACTGTCTTTCCGCTGACTCTGATTGACTCATTCATACTCTGCCTTCCTTTTACTTCTTCTGATGTTCCTTATTGTACTCAGACACCATGTTTGCCTTCTCCGCAAGAGAACCATGTCTTGCATTCGCTTTCGCATCACCGGCATTGTCGGCGATGTTTCTTGCCTCTCTCTGGATGTCCCTAGCCCTGGACAGTTTTGAAGTCTCAGTAGAATCGATCTGTCTTGCATTGATGGTAGCGTTCTTTACGATCGACTGGCCGGAAACTCCGCCCTTCTTCTCCATCTTTGCCTTCTGCTTCTCGATGTTCTTCTTCATCAGCTCATTCAGATCTTCCTTCGCCAGTCTCTTGTTGATGAAGATCTGCTGGACAGTACGGATCACCGCGGAAGCGATCCAGTAGATGCCCATACCTACAGGAAGAGTCAGGGTGAAGAATGCGGACATCAGCGGCATGACCGTGTTCATTGTCTTCATGGTCGTTGCCGCCTGGTCATTGCCGCCCTGATTGCTTCCGCTCATCTCCATGGAAAGCTTTGCGGAGAGCCACTGGGAAGCGGCTGCCAGGACCGGGATCAGGATTGCTCCGATCACGAGCCATACAGAAGCATGGGTCTTGACGATGTTCATCGGGGTATCCGCGATGTTCATGCCAAGGAAGTTGTTCATGTGGGTGATGGTCTTTCTGCAGGTCTCGATGGTATCGGAAAGATCCGGGAACTTCTTTGCAAGATCTACCCAGGTCTGTGGATGGAACTTGTAGAGCGTATCGATGATGGTATTCTCGGTGAAGCTCTTGGAGATCGTGGTAGCAGATACAGAACTTGCAATATCAGTCAGATACTTCTCAGCGCCCGGTGCCTTGTACAGGGCGGAAGCAAGAGGAGTGAAGACCCTCTT